>Ga0209589_1010362_pt1 | contig 13610 bp, 10 predicted proteins | sample CowpeawhiteBW_FD_187525 | JGI IMG/M metagenome (GOLD analysis project Ga0209589, IMG submission 187525) | Root nodule microbial communities of legume samples collected from California USA - Cow pea white BW (SPAdes) (version 2) | ecosystem: Host-associated > Plants > Roots > Nodule | place: USA...
TTTTTTTTTTTTTTTTTTTTTTTTTACTTTTTAGTTGTACATAAATCTTCAATAAAATATAATTTTAGCTTTTCTAAAAATTTAATATTTTAATTTCTTGAAACACTTAAAACTTTTATAAATTAAATTTGTATACCATTAAACATAATGTAATAAATATTTATAGTATTATAGTAACTAATTATATTTTTAATATTAATGTAAATAATAATAGATAAAATAAAATTATAAATAATCAATTGAAATTTAAAACAGAAATACCGATAATTGAAATATAGTTATTTAAATGAAATATAAAAGAGTTATAAAAGTTAAACATAAAAATTAAAAGTAATTAAAATATTGATATTATTTGTCAAACAAACTATGTTCGTTTGTGTGATTTTTTTAGCATTAAATATATATTATATTAAAAGAGATTTAGAAATTGAAAAAAATAAATAATATATATTTAATAATAAAATTGTTAGACAACATTAATTGACAAAAAATATAAGAAGTAGATGATTTAAAAATACAAAATTTAGACGATAAAAAAATTGTAAAAAGTACACATATATATATATATATATATATATATATATATATATATATATATATATATATATATATATATATATATAAATAGAAATATTAATTGATAAAAAAATGTAAAAGTTAACTGTTTAAAAAATATAAATAATAAAAGAATATATTAAAATATAAAAAAAATAATAATGAAAGCTAAACATAATCCAATATTCATTAAAATATAAAACAATAACGATTACTAAAAATTAAATTTTAATACAGTTAAACATAATTCATTAAATGTTAAAGTTATTATAGTAATTAATTGTATAAAATTATTATTGAAATTAATTGAATTGTTAATATTGAAATAAGTAATATATTAAAAATATATAATTTTTTAAAATAAATGACAAATAATAAAAATATATTTATGTTTTTTTTTCTATACTCGTTTGACCAATGTAAATGATAAACTTAAAAGCGTATTATTTATTTTAAATAAAACAATTAGAAAACTTTATGTTTTTACTAATATTTCATAATTTATCTAAATGTAATTTAAACAGTAAAAATATATTTTATCATGATGTAATTTTTACTAATTAAAAATAGGTTTAAATATCTTTTTCGTCTTCATTTTCGTAGTGTTTGTTGCGGATGGTTCTCATTTTTATCATATGTTTAAAATGGTCTTCATTTTCGCAATTCATGTTTTATTTGGTCCTTTTTTGTAACGCCGTTTAAATCAGTAACATAGCACTGTACAGATGGCACTGTTTGTATTACGTTGCATTGGGGTGTGTTACGTGTACTGTACATGTGTGATAATTAGATATTTGGGGATAAATAGGTGAGCTAGGGTTTTGGTAAGGAATGTTTGGGCAATTGGTGAGTTTTGGCAATCTTGTTCCTCCATTCCCAATTGGTGTTGCTACAATCTTCTTCTTCCTACAATCCCATTATATAGGTATGTCACAGTCCTAATCTTCTTCCTTTACCTCTGGTTGTAATCGTTGGAGTCAACTATGTTGTAGTACTTCGTGCACTGTTAGTGGTTCAACGATAAATGGAATTTCTGGCTAGGACGTTACATTTGGTATCAGAGTCGTGCTTTCAATGATTTCTCGAGATCTTTGGGGAGTGAGCTTATTACGTTTGATTTGTGCATGTATATTTTTGAGTTGTTGTGATATTGAAATTACGTTGTGTGATTCACCAGCTAAATATGTGGCGAATCCAGGCTATGGCAAATAGGAGGAGGAGAAATGATGCTGGAGCTGACGAGATTGCGCAAGCAATCCAGAGGATGGTGGATGCAATGCAGTCGGTCGCAGCGTAACCAAGGGCGATGGTTTCGCCACCTCGAGCAGTCACTATGGAGGATGTGCTGAAGCATAAGCCTTTTAAGTTCAGCGGCAAAGCTACTCTTGATGAGGCTGATGCTTGGCTTAGGGAGTGTGAGAAAATATTCTGAGTGTTGGCATGTACTGAGGCACAACAACTGACTTTTGCCACCTTCTTGTTGGTGGGCGATGTGGAGTATTGGTGGACGGGAATGCAACAACAAATGCAGACCCGACAAGAGGAGGTGAATTGGGCGAACTTCAGAATGAGATTGCTAGAGAAGTATTTTCCAGATTCAGCCAAGCATGCATTGGAAGTTGAGTTTCTCACTTTACAACAGGACAACAAACCCATGCAGGCCTACATGGACCGTTTTGAGTACTTAGCAAGATTCTACTCGCAGGAGATCACGGAGGAGTGGCGCTGCCGCAAGTTTGAGGGAGGCTTGAGGCACGAGTTGCGCAGATTCCTAATGCCACTACGGATAAGGGAGTTTCCAGTTCTGGTGGAACAGGCCAAGACTGTGGAGAAGTTAGAGATTGGACCAGTCGGATCGTGAGGACACAAAAAAATACATCTAAGACCAGGCCGCAGAAGGCGCCATACAGCAAGCCACCGTCGTCCTCTCCAAGTCTGAGATGCTATAACTACGGTGGACCACACCTTCGCAGGAACTGTACTAAAACTACAGGTAGTTCAAGTGCTAGTATTGAACATGTGAAGTGCTACAAATGCGAGCAGATAGGGCACTATGCGAGGTAGTGTCCCAACAAGAAAGTGACTGGAGAAACACCACCGCAGCAGAAACAACAGAAGGTGCTAGCTGATCGACCCCGAGCCGCTGGGAGGGTGTTTGCATTGACCAGTACTGAGGCCACTTGACCGATGCTTATTGTTTGACCATAGTGTTTTGGTGTTATTTGACTCAGGAGCTACTCACTCATTCGTCTCCGAAGAATGTGTGAGTAGACTTGGACTTGTTGTCCGTGACTTGGGGTGCGAACTGACAGGACTTATAGAAGTGGCAGGACGCAGGTTCAAAGTAAACCTCATTTGCTTGCCATTGGACGAGTTGGATGTGATACTTCGGATGGACTGGCTGTCTAACAATCACGCCAGACGGGGCACTGTTATATTTCCAGAATCAGAGGGGTTAGCTCTAATCTCTACCCAAGAGGCGCGGAGAGAAGAGAAAGAAGGAGCCTCCTATTTCATGATAGTGGTTCAAACGGAGAAGAAGAGTACATTTGATCCGATAAACAATATACTTGTAGTAGATGAATACGCCGATGTTTTTCTAGATGAAGTGCTTGGATTACCACCCAGCAGGGATGTAGACTTCACCATTGATCTCATCTTCGGAGCTGAACCTGTGTCGATGGCCCCATATAGAATGGCACCAGCGGAGTTGGCTGAATTGAAGAAGCAGATTGAAGACCTACTAGAGAAGAAGTTCATCCGACCTAGTGCATTGCCGTGGGGAGCTCCAATGCTATTAGTCAAGAAGAAGGATGAAAGCTTTAGACTCTGTGTGGATTATCGTCAACTAAATAAATTGATGATCAAGAATAAATATCCACTGCCCATAATTGATGACTTATTATACTAGTTGAGAGGTATCGAGGTATTCTCTAAAATTGATTTGAGGTCTAGGTATCACCAGATCTTGGTCAAACCGGAGGATGTTCAAAAGACTGCATTTAGGTCTCGATATGGCCACTATGAATACGTGGTGATGCCATTTGAAGTAACCAATGCCCTGGCGATATTCATAAATTACATGAATAGGATCTTCAGACCATGGTTAGATAAGTTTGTCATGGTATTCATTGATGACATTCTTATATACTCGAAGAATCGGGACGAACACGCAGACCATTTGAGGGTTGTGTTGAATGTACTCAAGGAGCACCAATTGTATGGGAAGCTGTCCAAATGTGAGTTTTGGCTAGAAGAAGTTCAGTTCCTTGGTCATGTCATCTCAGAACAAGGTATTGCTATGGACCCAGCAAAGATTGATACGGTAATGAAGTGGGAGTAACCACAGATAGTGTCAGAAATAAGAAGCTTCTTGGTATTGGCAGGTTATTACAGGAGGTTCGTGGAGGGATTTTCTAAGGTTGTGAGTCCCATGACACAACTCACTCGCAAAGATCATCTTTTCTTCTGGACCGATGATTTGTGAGGCGTGTTTTGAGGAGATGGAGGGAAGGTTGACCACGACTCTAGTCTTAGTGATTCCAGATACAATTAAGATGTTTGAAGTGTACTATAGTGCGTTGTACCAAGGTCTGGGTTGTGTGCTGATGCAAGAGAAAAGACCTGTAGCCTATGCATCTCGATAGTTAAAGGGACACGAGAAGAATTATCCCACTCACGACCTGGAATTGGCAGCAGTTGTCTTTGCTTTAAAAACATGGCGGCATTATCTGTATGGCTCTCAATTTCAAGTCTTCAGCGATCATAAAAGGCTGAAGTATTTGTTCGATCAGAAGGAACTAAATATGCGACAAAGACGGTGGATGGAATATCTCAAGGACTACGACTTTGAGCTTTTATACCATCCTGGTAAAGTAAATGCTGTAATGGATGCCTTGAGTAGGAAGCGAGTCCATGTGTCCTCCATGATGGTGAATGAGTTAGAGGTGATAGAGAAGCTTAAGGATATGAACTTGGAACTGTAGATAGGTTCTGATCACATACGTTGTGGAATGTTGAAGGTTACTAATGAGTTTTTTGATGAGATTAAAGCAGAACAAGGGAAGGACCAAGAACTACAACAAATTATGGGTTGGTTGGGCATAGAAAAAGGAAAAGATTACAAGATGGGGACTCATGGTATTCTTCGTTTCAAGAACAAGGTGTGTGTTCCATGGGGACCAAGGTTGAGGAAGAGAATTCTGGAAGAGGATCACAAGAGTCGTCTTAGCATACATCTTGATATGACTAAGATGTATAAGGACTTGAAAGACTCTTTCTGGTGGACTGGTATGAAGAGGGATGTAGCAGACTTTGTAGCATCTTGTCTGGTTTGCCAAAAGGCAAAGATAAAACATCAGATGTCGGGAGGTACATTGGAACCCTTAGAGATTCCTCAGTGGAAGTGGGATAGTATAGCGATGGATTTTATAACCCATCTGTCGAAGTCTACTAGGGGTTATGATGTGATCTGGGTCATTGTAGATCGACTGACGAAGTGTTCCCATTTCTTCCCGATAAACTAGAAGCTGTCAATGGATAAATTGGCAGAGTTATATGTGAGGGAGGTGGTCAGACTGCATGGAGTGCCAGCCAGTATAGTATCTGATCGAGACCCGAGGTTTACGTCGAGGTTTTGGCAGTCGATGCAAGCAACACTTGGTACACAGCTAAGGATGAGTTCAACATATCATCCTCAGACCGATTGACAGTCAGAGAGGACTATCCAGTCCTTGGAGGACTTGTTGCGAGCATGTGTGTTGGACCACTTGGCAGTTGGAGTGAGGTACTCCGTTTGGTGGAGTTTACTTACAATAATAATTACCACTCTAGTATCGGGATGACACCTTATGAGGCACTTTATGGGAGGAGGTGTAGGACCCCATTGTGTTGGAATTAGGATGGTGAATATGTGGTGCTCGGTCCTAAGTTTTTACAGATGACCACTAATAAAGTGAAGATAATTCGGGAGAGGATGCAAGCTACCCAGAGCCGACAGAAGAAGGAGACCGTTAGAATTTGAGACCGTTAGAATTTGAGACGGGAGACCATGTGTTTCTCAGGGTGACTCCAACCACATGTGTTGGGAGGGTTCTCAAGTCAAGAAAGTTGACCCTTAGATTTATTGGGCCGTATCAGATCACTCGGAGGATAGGTCCAGTAGTGTATGAGATAGCATTACCACCCCATCTGGCGAATCTGCATAATGTCTTCCATGTGTCACAGTTGAGGAAGTACATTGCAAATCCTTCGCATGTATTGGAAGCCGACGATATCCAGGTTTGGGAGGATCTGACCATGGAGGCGGGTCCGGTGCAGATTTTGGACTCATAGGTTAAGCAATTCAGAGGTAAGAAGATCAGGACTGTGAAAGTCCTCTGGGATGAGGCCACGCAGGAGATGACCTAGGAGATGGAGGATCTGATGAAACGGTCTTACCCGCATCTCTTTCCTAGTAAGCTCTAATTTTCGAGGACGAAAATTTTATAAGGTGGGGGGAATGTAAGACCCACAAATTTGAAATAATTAAATAAGTAATTATTTAATAAATGCGGGTAGGGGAAACCTTTATGGCATTAAATGTTAACCTTTATGACGTGAAAAAGTACTAGCTTAAATGGTTGAGAGTACTTTGGTTGTGTGAGAGGACTTGGGTTCGAGTCATATGTATGCCAATTGTGTGATATTTAATTTTATTATTTTCTGATGATGTGTTTGGAGCGTGATGAATACGTAGATAGTTTTATATGCATAAATATTGGCATGAAAGATGACTTGGTTGAATTGGTTGTGCACTTGAATTGAAATTGTGTGGTGATGGGTTCAAACCTTGGCTTGAACAAAATAATTTTCTTTTTGTTAAAATTTACTTTGGCATGAACATGAAGAGGCAAACAAACCCTAGTCGCTGAGGGCAGCTAGGATGGCTGGAAAAGTATCTCAAACCATCCATTGAATAATCATTAAGCTCAATAAATACTTAGTTTTTCGTTTTATGGCCATTAACCCTAATTAAGGTATGATTAAAGAGACCAAATAAGGAGAGAGAAGGGGTTGGGGAGTCTGCCAATTGTAGGAGCTTTGAGGAGAGGAAAATTTAGACTAAAAGCTGAGTTGGGAGTGATAGGAAGAGTGGAATTGGAAGAAGAGCAATGAAGGCTATTGGGATTGCATTTTATGTTTTCATCAGAGTTGGATTCGGGTTTCTTGAATTTCTCCAGAAATCGCCTGGCAGTCACGCGCAACCCGCCAGGCGACACAAGCGTCAGAGTCACTTTTCCTGGGTTTCCTTCATGAATCGCCTGACGGCAGATGAGCATCCGCTAGGCGATGCGAATTGGGAAGCCAATTTTTGTTGATCTGGGTTTCGTATATTTTCCGTGATGTTGTCATGATGATTCCTATGCATGAATATGAAATTTATGGTGTATTTGACTACAACAATGCTTATATGTTGAATGAATGTATATGGCATGAATTGGGAAATTAGGGTTCTGTTGGAGTTGAGGGTGAATGAGTAGGTATTTTGTAATTGATTGAATGCGTTGGTTCTCTGAGAATAATGTTAATAAGAATATATCATGAAACCTATAAGATGTGTACGCTTGAAATTAAGACTATTTGATGGGGGTGTAAGGTTTGGGATGTTGGGGCTATGAATGGTGCGGAAGGAATCTGGCAGAATCCATGTTGGGGCTAAGAATCTGGCAGAATCCATGAATGGTGTAAGGTTTGTGAGTTGTATTCTTTGGGATTTCCACTTATTGCGTTTCGGTGTGAATTGGGGTAGTTGGTAGGGGTTCCATTCCTTTAGAATGGGTGAGGGAGTAGGTGTTCGTGTGTGTGAGGGAAGATTAGAGTGAATCTAATGCATGAAATAATAAACAAGGGGGCTTAGACAGATGAGGATGAAATGTACAGTTGGGACTGTAATTATGTGTTGGTCAACCAGGTTAGACTATAATGTGGATAATGAGAAATAATTGGTACAAGAGTGAAATCCCGATTTATTTTGTCATAACTTAAGATTGAGTACAATTTGAATGATGAAACCTGATATGGATGAGATATATATTAGAAAGTAGAAGTAAGACACTACTTGTGGTGGATCCAACTGAGGAGGGAATGGTTAATTGAGAACAAGATGCTAATTGATTGCGTTTGGAGTATGTGCATGTATTGCTTGTTAGTCATAATCTGATGTATGGAATACTTTGGTTTGGCTAAGATTGTAGTGATGTGTGATTTGAGGTTCCTTAGGACCTGATTAATAGGCTAAGAAACTGGTAGCATTGCACTACTGGTATGGCGTCTGGCGTCATGGGGCGGCCCCTGCCAGGTGGTGGGGTCCCAAGACAGTGGTAGTGGCCACTGTACTTGAGTGGCGTCTGGCGGAAGGGTTGGTTTCGCCAGGCGGAACTGTGTAGCAAAAGCCCTAAATGGTGCATGGCGCCTAGCGGCAAGGTTGGGATCCGCTAGGCGGTGATGGTGCAGTAATGTTTCTGTAAGGCGCTTGACGCCTGACGGTGTGAGATGCCCGTCAGACGGTCTAGAATCAGGTTCCACCTAGCGACGCGAGAGGCGCGCCAGGCAGTTTTGGTGCAGAACTAGTGCGCGAGGAAGGATTTCTACACTACTTTGGGTGATGGTTATGATGCAATGCTTTGACTGGGGGCCCAGTTATGAGTGCTACTCGTATTGGGGTAACACGTGGCCACTCTAGGTAATAGCTTGGTGGTTTAGGAAGTCTAGTGGAGTGTGCGCGTTGTGGCTCGTACGGCGAGGTTTCAAATGATTGCCCTCTTCAGTGTACCTGATAGAGTTTTGGTAGTCTGGGAACAACTACAAACTTATGTTTGTTTTTGGGAGCTCCACTTGGTGTCACGGTGAGATGTTGTGGCAAAGTTATTCCCACGTGTGGACTATCAGGTGGTGGCCTGTAGTCAGAGGGGCGAGTAGACACTCGTGCAGCAAAGATTGATCATTGAACTCACCTAAAGAGTATAGAAATGATAGACGTCTAATGCAAGTTTGAAAGTTGAGTAGTTAAGAAAAAGGGGAAATTACTAACTTGGTTAAAATCTTGATATGTTGCATTTATCGTTATATTTGTTTGGTTGTTTAATTGAGCTTACCTTATCTCTGTGTGTGTGGCGATGATCATGTAACTTGTTACATGGGAGCATAGGTTGATGCAGGTGAGCGTGAGGATGCGTAGAGACGGAGCAGGGAAAAATCATGGGATTTTTACCAGTTTTATTTGAGTTATTTTGTAATGGTTTTGGAGAACTGGATTATGTTTGTAATTATTGGTCGTCGCAAATTTTAACTTATTACTAGCGTGTTATCTTTGGTTTTTTTGAAATTTTCCCGCGTTTTGGGAGAAAGAAATTGTTAATAAATGAGGTTTTACATATATTCTTTAGTTCTATTAATTTAAATAAGTAATTAATGGCTAGGACGTTACACCTCCTAGTCTGTAATTTCATCATAAACTATTGAGATGGTTCGTTTGGTGCTGGTAGTGGTGCTGCTTGACTCTCCACTTAATTCCTTGGTGGTTGAGTTGTTGGAGTTTCATTTGTTGGTGCATTTTCAGCATTTTCAGCAGTTGGTGCATTCTCAACAGTTTGGGCATCTAGTGTAGTCTCAACAGGTGTTGTAGTTCCCTCAGCAAGGTTAGCATGGTCAGCATGTGGTTCATGGATAATATTATTGTGGATCTTCTGAAGATAGACTCATGGATAAGTTCTATTAATATCTTTAAGATATATTAAAAATATAGATAATCTTTTATTCTGATGTAGGACTCTTAATAATATAAAAATATATATTTTTGTAATATTTCATGAACAATTACAGAGATGTAAGCTATATATATATATATATATATATATATATATATATATATATATATATATATATTATTTTTAGTGTCCTCTCAAGGAAAATATTATTGTACAAAAAAAAAATTAATTTCATCTTTTTATCAAATAATAATTATTTAATATAATAGTCGGGGCGTCACACACAAGGTTAGCCTTCAATCATCTAAGGCCATTATTCTGCCAAAAACTAGGGCCTCCTGCTACTCTCACCACTTGAATTAGTTTGCTTTACGTGAGACTAACTGATTCTTTTGAGTTTCAGGATGCAACCTTACTTGAATCTTTACCTAATTATTTACACTACAACACCACCATGAGATCTCACCAAGAAATCCATGGAATTACGTCTATCTCATGCCACATCCATGTCCTCACACCATATTCCACATGTTATCTCATAAAATCCAAATCGCATGCCAATACTCCACCAACCATCCATGATTCATGATTTAATTCATACCAAGCTCATCAATTGTAGTCATAAAGTCTCATAAGACATGTAGAGCCCTAAACTTCATGCATTTTCAAGATATACAGCTAATCATAGATGAAACAAGGAAATTAAAATCAAATTAGCACCATTCTCACTTAATCTAGAAGCCATCGCCCAAGCGACATAGACTCTCTCGCTTAAGCTAGGCATACTCGCCTGAGCGAGAACTGCGTCAAAGGAACAATGAGCGTTCTGCGAGTTCTCGCCTAAGCGGGGCCTTCTCGCCTGGGCGAGATCGCTCTTCGCCCAAAACTAAAGTCCCTCGCTTGAGTGACAATTCGAGTAAAAAGCAAATAGGTTTCCACGAGTTCTCGCTTACGCGAGACCTTCTCGCCTAAGCGAGATGATTCGTCGCTCAAAATGAAAGCTTTTCGCCTGAGCGAGTGCTCGAGCAGAAACCACAGCAAGCTTCTGCTATTCTCGCCTAGGCGAGATAAGCTCGCTTGAGCGAAAGTACCAGTTCTCCCCACTGTTCCACGAATGCAAGCCAAATTCAAACCAAAAGCACACTCCATACATTTTTTTTCACACCATCAACAACACCATACAAGCATTTAATAACACAAAACAGTCTAACAATAGGCAAAATAACACAAGAACATGAAACCCTAGCTTCCCTTACCTTTGAGCGAAGCTAAGCTTGAGGGGGGTTTAAACATTGACAAAGGGAGCACCACAACTCCAAAGACGAACTAAGCAATTGTAAAGTACCAACATAGGAGCGAGAGTAAGTCTCCAGGGACAACCCAAGTCAGAACCAAGGCAATAGGAATGGAAAAGAGAGTTCAAACTCAACTTACACGGAAGAAAAGTTCGAGTAGCTCATGAAAGGTTCTTGTTGTGCCCTAGCAGAACTACTACTTTAGAACCAAGAGGGAGGAAGGGGCTGTTTTCTGGAACAAAAGCAAAAATGAAGTGAGGTGAGAGATTTAGGGATACAAAATGGGTTGACTTGGGCCTTTAGTGAGACTAGACCCAAGACCTTTTTAATATCTGAGAAAAGAAAAGGGGTCTTACTTAATAGTAATAATTTAATAAAGTTTTAATAGTAAAATTTTACTTAATCAATAATAAAAAAAATCATTTATATGAAATTACAAAACAAAATATATATTTTAATTTTATTGAACAAAATAAATGAAAATAAAAAAAAATTGTGATCAGTGTTCTTATTTATTATAGAAATTTTTATACATCTTTTCGTAACTGATTATATACAATTAAAAGTATTTTTTAGATAGTAATTTATTAAAATTTACTATATATAGGACCAAAACTGTTGATAAATTTTTGGTGTGATTTATCGAACGATATATCTATTAATAATTTATTTTAACTTTCTTTTAATGATTATTTTGACGGATTTGCGGAAGGAATAAGAAAATTATTCCTTTCATTGTAGTAAAAATTATCAAATAGTTTCCCTACCTCATAAAGTTTGTTTCTAACTAAACGAAGTTTTCAATTTCTCTTGTACCATATAGAAAAGTTAACCATGTACCTCCAAGTTAAATATGTACATAGAAGTTAAACATATAAACAAAATACTTTGATTGATCTTAATACACTTTTATATTTTTGAACAAACAAAAATTCATCTTTGTCCCAGAAGGACTAACATGCAAAAATTCCTAGATTGTTATACATTTAGTGACAAATCTTCAACCAATATTTTAGAATGTTAAAATTTTGGTTGAATTATTATTTTTTTTTGTTTTTATCTAAAAATGTCAAATTAGTCCTCCAATTTTTTTAGTTTTAATTTGGTTTCGATTTTTAAAAAATTGATACAATTTGGTCTTTTTCGTTAAATTTTTTGAAGCGGATAAAAAAGATTTCATCAAAATTGATATTATGGTTATGTCACCAACATGTTAGAATAGACGAGACTAATACTCACAAACAAAAGGGGAGTGAATTGATTGTGACAAAAATTTATTTATTTTTGGTTCAAGAATAACTTTCAGAAACTTTCTTTAATCAATTGAAAAAGAATTAATATGATATTCAGTTTATGACCATTTAATCCTTGAATGTTTATAAAGAAGATAAGGAAAGAAATAGGAAACAATGGATTTTATACTAGTTCGATTCTACACGAATCTACGTCCATTTTCTTCTAGCAACCCGAGCTAGAAGATTTCCACTATATCAAAGATTTTATAAGAATTACATGGACTCCTCAATAATTCTAAACCCTAAGATATCAAGATCTTGATAATCCTATCAAGAATTACTTCCTAATGCAATGCTACACATAATTGCATCAAGAACATCATCACCTACACAGTGATACAAAATTGTAAATCAATAACAAAAGCTAAGAAATGAATACACCTGTAAATCAAGCCGAATTTACATGATCATCCTAAGCCAAGCAAGAACTTCATCCCACCAATCAATCTTTGAACAAATCTTGATGAAGTAGTTGAAATTGATTAGTGCTCACTCAAGAATGCTCCAAGAACTCTTTGATCTCTCTTTTGCACTTTCAGAATTATGAAAATTGGGTTGAATCAATTCAGAGAGACGTTGGACTCTTAAAATTGTTTTTCTGTCAGAATTAATTGATCACACCATTTTAATGTAATCGATTAATTCGATACTGAATTCAATGCCCATTGAGCGGACTTATATAGTTGATTACATTAGTAGCTGTAAGACCCAGGAAATTCATATAAATAATAACTAATAAAGTACATGTAATGGTGGGTTGAGAATAACCTAAGAGAATTTCTTGACAAGTCTTAGATAAGAAATAGTACTAGCTTAAGTGGTTAAGAGTACTTAGTTATGTTGAAATGACTTGGGTTCGAGTATTGTATGTGTTGTTAGTGTGATATTTTAATTGGGTTTTATTTTACCAATATATTATGAATGCGAACACATGGTTTAAGCTTGTATGTATGTGTGAATTAACATAATCATGTGATAGTTTGTTAGTGTGCATGTGTTTGATGGGTAGGAAGGATATGGGTTTGAATCTTGGCTAGAGTGAATATATTAACTTTATGTTTTACTATTTTGCTAAGTGGTTAAATGATCTAGAAACTATAGAAATTCCCTAGGAAACCTGAAAGGTAGTAGTTTAGGTGTAGTAATGGCTATTAAACTTTAAATTTGAATTAATTTCGTTGAATTGGTGAGAGGGAAAAAGAGTGAGTGAGAAAGCAAAGAGTTATATAGTGTGGTAGCAAGGAGAATCAGAGAAGGGGACTAGAAAATCGTGGCATAGAGGGAGAGAGTGAGGGTTGAAAGGGAGTTCGAGAGGATACAAAGAGTGGAGTCTTTGCACAACAAGCGCGAATCATTATAATTCTGGAGCAAGGAAATCAGGTAAGGGGGGCTAAACCTTCTTTTTGTTATTTCTTGACTGTGTTCAAATCAAGATTTCAAAGTGATTATGAGACGGTAAAATTGTGAAATTTACTTTTGGATTAAATTATTTGTGTAAGGGGAGCTAACATGTTTATTTCTGAAATTTGTGTGTGGTTGCTCATGTATATGATGATTCTTCCATGATTGGGATTTTGATTTCTTCTACCATATATTTTCATATCGGTGTTATTTTATATATATATATATATATATATATATATATATATATATATATATATATATATATATATATATATATATAAACATGTAAAAGGTTTTAGTTTTTTTTTATATTC
>Ga0209589_1010363_pt1 | contig 13610 bp, 6 predicted proteins | sample CowpeawhiteBW_FD_187525 | JGI IMG/M metagenome (GOLD analysis project Ga0209589, IMG submission 187525) | Root nodule microbial communities of legume samples collected from California USA - Cow pea white BW (SPAdes) (version 2) | ecosystem: Host-associated > Plants > Roots > Nodule | place: USA...
ATGTCCAAGTGAATGGTAAGTCAAAAAAGATGCACGAAAGTTGCCATCCGGTATGCGGTAAATAGGATACCATGCAACTGAGAACCTGCAAATGAGGTGGCCTTAGTGCTACCATTTCAAATATCACTTCAAATTAAGTCAAGAAAAAAACACTTGGGGTCATCTGATAAGGAAGATGCAATCACATTTTCTTTAATATAGTTGACATGAGGATCACTTACCAAGAACATGGGTGAAGATCTCGCAGCTTTATTGAATCCAGTTTTGTTGGGTCCCCATATGTTGAAGAATGGATTGGCATATTTCCTCTAACCAGTTCTTGTATTCTGAAAGAAGATCAAAATCAAATTAAGCAACTGTTGAACCAACAAACCTGCTTCTTATAGCAGCCAAACATCTACTACTCTATGGACAAGAAAAAGATGAAAAACTCCTGTTCCTAATTCCTATACGGTATAGTGCCATAAATTTTGTTGATGATCTTATTAAAATTACTCAGCATAATATAATCTGTACAGGAACGAAAAAAATGAGAAGGACCATATATTCCAGTAAACTTAAGACAGATAGATACGCTGAAAACCATTATGTTCTGATGATAAAGGAGAAAATCTTACTTCTCATAAAGAGGCTGCCTTTGTTGAGGTTGCTCAAATTCAAAATATTCAAAAAGAAGTTCTAAATCAACAGAGCACATTGAGTTGATAGACGGAATAGATCTATTAGTGATAGAATCCGTCTCATTTGGTGTTTCAATGCTTGCATCTTGATTACGAGGCCGAGGAAAGAGAACAGAAAATATTGAATGTTGACTGGCACTAGATGAGTTTTCTGAAATATCAATCATTTGACATGCATCGGAAACCTCACAATTTGAAAGCTTGTCACTGCTATTTACACATTGATTTTCATGGTTCTTAAACAGCTGAACTGCTGATAAAGAAGGGACAAAATACGCGCGGAATGGAAAATCAACAACACCTTCTTGTCTCTTTGGATTCTCATGATCCAGAGCACTTATCTCTAATCCATAGCTCCCATGTTTCTCATACCACTGCCACAGGCATCCCAAAGATAGGTTAGGGATCTCGTGTCTGCACAGGGAGACACCACCAGCATGGTTGCGTGAGCAGGTTGAACAACTGACTGAATCAACTGATCTACAAATCACAGGACTACCAAAATGAAGTAGTCTTTCAAACTCTGCAACTGGACCACCGGTAGCCATGTGCACCACTTCACAAGCTAGTTGTGCCCTACATGCATCGTTCACAGCTTGGGATATTCTGAAAGAATACTTTTCTAACATTTCTTGCTTTTTGCTTTCATTAAACATGTGATCAGAAACTTCTTGCTTGCCCCTGTGCCGTGTCAATGTAAATGCAACCTGCCCACCCAATTTTTGGTTCTCACCCTCACCTAGACAAGACACATTGTTGTAAATCTCGCCATTTGATGTTCTGCTTGCATTTAGTAAAGAATCCTTACTTTCAGAAGAGGCCACTTCTGGTTCAACACTGCTTTCATGGTTAAAATTGGTCCTAGAGGATGCATCAGAATAATCTGGTGGAGAAATATTAGATTCTGATTTTTCAAACCCTGTATCTTTTTTGCCAACTGGTATCCATTTCCAGAGGGTGGTTCCAGAGCACTGGTTTTGTGCATTGTAGTCTGCAGAAGAAACTTCTTTCACTGTTTGACCAACCTCATCCCCTTCAAGATTGCAAGAAGCTGGAGACAGCTCCACAGACATATTTGATTGATTGACAATCTCACCTGGCATTACTAATAAGCTATCCTCACTATCTATACTTTCCTTGTTTGTGTTTGCAACAGTATGGCAGGCACTATTTTGTGGATCTAACTCCTCCAGATGAAATTCTGCAGTGTGAATTTTTTCAGATGTTACCTGTTCAACCCCATTGGTCTGGACCCCGTCCATCAAGCAGTGAACATCAGAATTAAATCCAGAGTCATTGTTCAGTCCATGCTGATCAATTTCCTGAGTTGAGATATGCAACATATCATTCTGTTCAGCACCAACCTTCCCATGATCATTTGACAAAGACCTGTTAAGATGCAAACTCTTCCTGGAATAATTGCTCTGTCCCCTTTTTGATACTGAGTCCAATTTAACTTTAGATTTCTTACCATTTTTGATTTTCGTTTGTTTCTTATCCTCAGTTTTTGATACACAGTTCACACCAACGGAATTACATTCTTTGATAACCGAGGGATCCTTTTCCACAATAGAAGCAATTTGTGAAAAAGTAGTGTTTACTTTCTTCAAATCACCGCCACATTCATCAGAACTATTCTTCTGAACCTTTTGCCATACAGAATGACTGTTTTCCTTCCCTTTTCGACTGTGCGAAATTCCAACACCCCCAAATTTGTTTAAACCTGAACTGTTCGACATAGTTCTCTTTTGCTTAACTCTCTTATCATTACTGATGCAATTTTGACCAGTGTGCATAATCCCCTCAGTATGTTCACTGTTATTGTAAATGCCATTCGACAAGTTTTGACAAAAGAAATATCCGTCTCCAGAATCTGAAGTGGTTGTACAATTTGACTTGTTGGACTGTTTTGCTATATCATTTGTATTTATACCTCCATGACTTCTGGAACCAACTGAAACTGAATCTAGCACTAAAGAGTCTTGTATATCATTAAAACTGCATGGCTGAACATGCTGGATGTTCTTTATTTCTCTATCAATGACCACTGCCTCAGGGCCCCTTCCTTTGAGCTGATTCTTGCATTCAAATGTGGCACATTCTCCAGCAGAACTTGGAATAATAGGTGCAGAATCTTTTGACATCGCTTCCTGATCAAGATAAGAGTTACTATTGTTAGGTGCTTCCATAACTATGACGTTGTCATTCATCTCATTTCTGTCACAATCAGATTTTATTAATCTATCATCAGAAGTTAAAAATTCTGCCACGACCTCCTTATCCCCAACATTGCTGCTGCAGGTTTCAGAAGTCAAACTTGGACAGACAAATTCCTCAGTAAGAACTTCAAGTTCAGTAGACCTGTCACTTGGCTTCTTCTTACTCCGTTTAAATTTCTTTTTTGCACGTTTTTTTGAGTTTTTCTTCAAAGTCTTGTCGGCTTCTTTAGAATTACTTGCATACTTATCAGATGAATTAACTTCAGCCGAACTATCAGGGAACAAACCAGGGCTGCTTACTAATGAGGTTTGAGAACTCGAATTGTTAGGGAGTTCGCTGAGTCGGAGTTTAGAAGCTCTGCTAGCAATCTTGTTTTGACATCGACGATGCACATTTGAGGTAGTAAAGCTTTTTCTTGTACATGATTTAGTTGAATAAGCATAGGAAGGACGAGGCACTCTAGGGCCCTTACATTGATCAATCTTCAACCTATTAAGTGGAGGAGAGACAAGGAGTTGCACACCATCCATATTTACACCAGCAGCTAAGTTAATGTAATTGAGACATTGCCCTGGTAGGGCAACAATTCTCCAAGTTCCATCAGGCTCAAAGTTGAATGAAATGATGGCACACCTGATCAATGATTGGAAGAACTTAACCATGAATCACTTCCAAGAAAGTGCCTTTGGAACACAAAAATACATAATAAAAAATAAAAGAGTAAGGAGCTATACAACAATGGTAAAACTTTTTGAAAATGGAGTCATGTAGCCATTACTAGCCTTCAACTTTGTGAAGAAATTAAAAAAAATGTAATAGTCATCTAGGGAACAATTTTTTTCCAAACCCATTTTGTCTGTTGACAATATAAAAACATTGGGTAATTCAAGAATAATGCAAAAATCAAGGATCACAGCAAGATGTACAATAAAGGGAGCAACTCCTTTACATGAAGGCCAGACAAATGACATCATTATGACAATGCCAACATGGACTCAGGTTCCTTTACACCATGCATAGAATCAATACAATACCAACTTCTGGTATAAGCCATATAATCATTCTATAAATAATATATTTCAAAGGAATATCATAGAAGGCCAGGAGTACATTTTATATTAACAGGTCAACAACGTCAATCAGAGAAAATCAAAGAAATACGTAAATTAACCACAAAATCATATTACCATAAGAACAAAAGATAATGAAAGCAATGCTAGTCATAAAAAATATTTTACCTACTATCTGAGTTAATCCTTGAAAGAGAAGATTCTTGACTACCCTGAATAAAAGAATTACATTTAAAGAGAAAACAAAATAGACGTAAGGATCAACTGCGTTGCCAAACTCAACTAAAAAATGATGGAAAAATAGGGCTGAAATTTAGTGTCACCTCTAAAGATGTGAATTTATGTTGTTGTTGATATATTGTTGATACTGAATCCTTTCTTGCTTCTGAAACTTTTGGACTATCATTACCTATCTCTTGAGGGGCACAATGCATCTTCCTCGCCTGTCCATATTAGAATCATTGGCCAACAAGAAAAGGGAAACAATGAGAAGAAATAAATTACAATTTTCAAAACAAAGATAAACAAGGTATTACTCTAGATAATTGATGTTTAAATACTTCTACTCTTTACATTATCAACTTGTATGATTCTCAATAAACTGAAAATCATCTAGAGATCAGTTTCAGTTACAAAAACAGATCACGGTAACTTAAGAAACTTGCAAGCTAAAATAAGAACATGAGGAAATTAGTGAAAGAAACACAGCAATGATAATTCCAACACAGCACAACAATTTAAAAACAGTGACCGGCGTGACTAATAAAATCAGCAGCCACATTGCTGAAATACAATAAATTAACCCCACTCTTGTAATCCAAAGAAAAAATGGCACATAGAAATGGGACTTCTATCCAAGAAAAGATGCAATGATAATATTGATATCAAAATGGCCGAAACAGGACAGGAGTTATCAGCAATACAATGGCTAGAAAACAGAAATTCGACGCGACAAGTTAAAACTTATGACACCCTGAAGGATTATAAATTAATAGAACTGTCCTGGACTAATAACATCAGCAGCCACATTGCTGAAATACAATAAATTAACCCTACTCTTTTAATCTGAAGAAAAAATGGCCACATAGAAATGGGACTTCTATCCAAGAAAAGATGCAATGATAATATTGATATCAAAATGGCCGAAATAGGACAGGAGTTATCAGCAATACAATGGCTTGGAAACAGAAATTCGATGCGACAAATTAAAACTTGTGACACACTGAAGGATAATAAATTAATAGAACTGTCCTGGACTAAGCCAGAGTCCAAGTGGCATGCCAAACATACAAATAAGCCAATATAGAAAATAATTAACTTCTGTCAACAAATTTGATTGGAAAATTCCATGTCAAACAAGAAAATTCTTAACCTTGTTTTCGCAATATTTGAATGCACCTTCTTGATTCTAACATAATAATAGACAGCATCTAAACTCAACAAATTGAACTTGTAGCTGATCCAAATGCAAGCACATTCAATTAAACAAAAAAGACTGCCTTTGTTCCCCCTAGCTGCTGATAGCCTTTGGTTCATATACTATAGGACATGCATGCAAACTCGAAACCCCTCCACTTTTCCTGGTTTTCATGAACAAAATGAAGTTGACTACAGAGAACTATTCAAAATTAAAAAAACGAACAAAGAATGCAATTCCACACACACAATAGATATGTGCAGGAAAGGAGAAACCTCAACTTGGGTTTTTCCAAATTAAAACCAGGAAACGATTAAATTAACCCAAAGAGAGTTGAGTTTTATCTACCAGTAAAAACAAAGATTACCCTCTTCTAATTTAACCAAAGCCTCACTAAAGCCTATACAAAGCCCACCTCAATTACTCAAAACTACATAAATAAGAAAAACAAGAGGAACAAAGAAAAGAAAGAAAACCAAATATCATAGATACGCACAAGAACACCCAAATTAGTATAGATTCCACCCACCCCATAAGCCCGATCATCTATCCCCACATAAAAAAAATCAATTTTTTATTCAAAGAACCAAAGAACCGAGCATAAAGAATCCCACCCCAACATCACTCCCAATTTCAAAACCCAAAATTTTCAAACAATCTAATCACCCACACTCAAAGCTCAAACAGGGTCCTTCCCAAAAGCATAAAAAAAATAAAAAGAACCCAGACAGAAACATAGTAAAAGGTAAAGAAACGATAATCGGAACAAACCATGCTACAAGTTCCAAAGGGCCGGAACTGAATGGCTCTCTTCCAAGCCTCAACGGCTCTCTTTTTTCTCAAGTAATCACCCGTTTTGTCTTTTGGGTTGAAAAGCTCTCTCCCACTTTATCCCTCTCTCTCGCTTGTCACTTTCCGCAGAGAGAAAGCGACTTCGGTTTTCTTTTGAGAGTACAAAAACACACACAAAGAACACTGAGGTAGTTCAGTGACCACAAACATATACACACACAGAACAGACAGACAAGCTCTTGAAGAAAAAATGAGAACTCACAAAAGAAAAATGATTTTGATTTGACTGGAAACTCACATCATCAGGGGACAATATCGTCACATAAATGCCCTTTAATATGCTAATCGTTTTGGCAAACAAGGAAATTCATTTTCTCTCTGTGGGGTTTTTCTTTGTCAATTTCGAAGCTCTACACCAATGTGACTAAATTCATCACTGGTTGGTGTTGGTGTTGGTGTTGCCCTTTTGGAACACGTGCCACCAATAAACAAAATAAAAACAAAAATTAGCTAGCCAAGCGTGAAGCATGCAGCACTCTGAAAGAACACAAATCTTTTTTTCTGAGAAACCACAATACACTCTGAACCAGCCCATACAGTTTCTAAAATACAAAAAACGGAAACAAAATTGAAATAATTTATGTTAAAATTATATAGAAATAAGAAAAGTTTTTGTATACAAGCTAATTTTAATTTATAGAAAAATTAACTTCATTATTCTTGTTTAGATGTGTTTATTGGTATATATTTTAAAAGCCGACATTTTAGAAAAACAGAAAACAACTTTTTAATTTAAAAAAATTGCTAAAAAAATAACTAGAATATACATTTGCAAACAATTTAAAGTTATTTATTATAAATAAAAGTCAGCCATTTCATTATGTTTTTTGATTTAATTATAATATAAAAATTGCTACATCACAGGAAAAATTAATTAGCATTTATGCTACCCAATAAAATTAATTAATATAATTTAATTTTTTTAATCGCATTTAAAATATACTGTCTCTTTAAAGTTCCATCATTAAGGCACAACATAAAAATATATATATATATAATGAAGGCATTGAAAAATAAAAGACTTAAATTTAAGTCATCTTAAAAGATATTGTTACTTAAAAATCAAGGACACTCTTTTATGTGTAGTTTTTATAACTATTTGTAGTTAATTTTTAGTATTAAATATGAAAATATTAATATAAATAATTAAGATAATAAAAGTCTTTTAACTTAAGATATTGCATAATTTAATTAAATAATTTATTTATTATTTTCTATAAATAACTTAATCATTTAATTTTTATACCATCCGCTATAAATTTTATTTTTAAAATAATAAGGATTTTTATTATAAAATATTATTTAATAGAATTACTTAAAGACTACGTTACAAAAATGTAAAAGTAAACAAATTATTTTAATAGAACAAATATCAAATAAAACTATACTTATAGGACCAAAATTATCTTTAAACAAAAATAAAATATTAGTTAATTGAATATTATTTTTGGATGATAATGTTGCATTAAATAAAAATTAATTTATTTTTTATTTTGATCAATAAAATTTCAAGTGTGTGCACATATTAATGATGTAAAAAATCATATTATTATTATTATTATTATTATTATTCAATCATAATTCACAATTATTGGTAAGTTCTATAAAACTTTTTACACTAATGTCATATAGAAATAAAAAACGTTTTAAAATTATTAAAATTTATTTATTTACTTTTTAATTAATAGTTATAAACATCATTTTAGGAGAGAGTTTTTTTAAAACAGAGAACCTCTTGTTTAGGTAAACAAAGCAAAAACTTTCATAGTTTGTTTCCTGCTCACAAATATATTTCATTCTTCCCATTCCAAATAGGATATAGATCCAAAGAAAAGGAAACAAGATGAAGATAAGTGTAAAGAAAGAAAAAAAGGTTTCTAATTATATAATTAAAGGAGAAAAATAATGTATTTTTATGTTTATTAGATAGAAGAGATTATATTACATATTTTTACATTCTTTTAATATAAAAAGTTCTTACTTCTTACTATCAAAAAATTATTTTTTTTCTCAAATTTTTTCATCAAAGAAGGGAAATTTTAATTTGGGCATATGGTTCTCTTTCCTTTGTTATGTAGTATGCTGTATGACAAAAATTATTTTTTAACTTTACTTTTCTCTAGGTTTGTTTTTTACTCAACCAAAGGATAACAAGTACATGGTAATATAGAAACTGAGTAATGTTAATTTGCTTCCCTTGGTGTAGATAAAATAGTATTAAAATTAATACTTTGAATAAGTGGAGGTGTTGATTTTATAGATTAGAGTTTTGGAAGTAGTATAATAATATTTTGAGATTTTTTAACTTTGAGTTGAAAGTACTTAGGTGTTAAAGTTGCATTTTATTATAGCATGTTAATTATAGGTATGGGTAACGAACCTAAATTGTGGAACTAGTTGGTTTTTGTATTTCGGAAATTTGTTGAGTTTGGTGAAATGAAATTGATATTTTTGTGTATTTTTGGATATTGAATTGAGTAGTTAAGAGAATTGTGTGATTATGGTTATAAATGTGATTTTAGATATGCGAGTAGTCAAATCGGATAAATAAATTATTTTGAGAATGTTCTATAGGTCAAATTTCGATTGGGACCGACTTGACAGAATTTGGTCTAATTCAACCAAATTTTGTATAGGGTCACGCCATCTCAATCAAATACGACTAAATCTGGGCTAATCCGTCTCAACCTTTAGCCTAACCTAACCAAAAATATAAACTGAAAATTTGGATTGGATATTTAGGATTATCCATTTTAAAATTCTAGATTTAGAGTATGGATATACAATCCATAAAATATATAAAATGTAAATCAGATTGATATCCAAATCCAATAAAATGGATTGGATTTTTAATAAAATAAATATTAAATGGATTGGATCATAGCAAAAATGGATTGGATCATGAAAATTAAATTTTTTGCCCATCCTCAGTTTAACTTTTCAGATCATCCTCTGCTTCCTTATGCTCATTTAAGAGTTTAATAAATATAAATTATTGTTGTTATCCTCATAATTTTTATTTGTATGTGTTAAATAAACATTAATTATTACTTTTACCCTCATATTTTTATTCTTTCAATTTTATATGTATTTAATCTCTTTTAATTAATACATTTTCTTACAAGAGTATAATTTAAATTTGTTAGTACAAATTTATGGATACATTAACAATTCTTTTATTAAACTTCTAAAATTCTCAATTAAATTGTAAGCTTTAAAGTTTATGAAAATAAATTTTAAGGTTTAGTATTTACGGACGTCTCACGTCACACGTCTCACGTCGCACGTCTCACGTCTCACGTCGCACGTCTCACGTCGCACGTCTCACGTCTCACGTCGCACGTCTCTCACGTTCCACGTACCACGTCCCACGTTCCATGTCTTACGTCCACGTTCCACGTCTTACGTCTCACGTCTCACGTCCCCCACGTCCCACGTCTCACGTCTCACGTTCCATGTCCCACGTCCCACGTCTCACGTCTCACGTCTCACGTCTCATGTCTCACGTCTCACGTCTCATGTCTTACGTCCCACGTCTCACGTCCCCCACGTTCCACGTCCCACGTCCTACATCTCACGTCGCACGTCCCACGTCTCACGTCTCACGTTCCACGTTCCATGTCAGACGTCTCACGTCCCACGTCCCATATCTCACGTCGCACGTCGCACGTCTCTCACTTCTCTCTAGTCCCACGTCCCATGCCTCACGTCTCACGTTTTCACGTCTTACGTCCCATGTCTCACATCTCCCACGTCCCACGTCTCACGTCCCCCACGTCCCACGTCTCACGTCCCCCACGTCCCACGTCCCACGTCCCACGTCTCACGTCTCACGTCTTACGTCTCACGTTCCATGTCTCACGTCTCACGTTCCACGTCTTACGTCCAACGTCTCATGTCTCACATGTCCCACGTCTCACGTCCCCCACGTCCCACGTCCTACGTCTCACGTCTCACGTTCCACGTTCCATGTCACACGTCTTACGTCCCACGTCCCACGTCCCACATCTCATATCTCAAGTCTCACGTCTCACATCCCACGTCTCACGTCTCTCGTCGCATGTCCCAAGTCCTTCGTCGCACGTCTAATGTCCCACGTCTCACGTCTCTCGTCTCACGTCTCACGTCTCACGTCCCACGTCTCACATCTCATGTCCCCTACATTCCTCACGTCTTGCGTCTCACGTCCCCCACTTCCCACGTCACGTCGTCTCACATCTCACGTCGTCCCACGTCTCACGTCTCATGTCCCACATTCCACGCCCCACGTTCCAAATTTAGTTGAGTTCACCCCAACCCAAATTTTACTGCATTGGCCTGAGTCGACCTAGACAAAAATTGACCGTATTCGGCCGAGACAACCGCGACCAAAATTTGGTTGTATTCAACCTAGTTGGCTCCAGTCAAAATTTGGTCAAATTCAATCGAATTGGCCCTGATTGAGATTTTGTTGACTCGGTCCTGACCCAAATTTGGTCATATTTGGATGAGACGGCCTAGGGTGAAATTTGGTCGTATTCAAATGAGTCGGTCACGATCGAAATTTGGTCGTATTCAACTGAGTCGGCCATGATCGAAATTCAGCGAATTCAGTCGAGTCGGCACCAGTCAAAATTCGATCGTGTTGGCCTCGACCAAAATTTGACCGAGTTGGTCCTGGCCTAAATTTGGTCGTATTCGGCAGAGTCGATCGCGACCGAAATTTGGTCATATTTAGGCGAGTCGGTCCTAACCTAAATTTGGCCAAATTCAGTCGAGTTGGTCATGACCAAAATTTTGTCAAGTCGGCACTTGCCCAAATTCAGCCGTATTCGGTCGACTAAGTCCCGAACGAAATTTGACTATATTCAACTTAGTCAGTTGTGATCGAAAATTAGCCATGTTCAGTCAAATCGATCCCGACCGACGAATTTAGTGGAGTCAACCCTGACCGAAATTTGACTGATCAAGACCTGACCCAAATGTGGCCATATTTGGCCAAGTTGGCTCTGGCCAAAATTTGGTCGTATTAGGAAAAATCGGCCCTAGCCGAAATACAGTCGAATCCAGTCAAGTCGGTCTCGACTGAAATTTTGTCGAGTCGACCTTAGCCCAAATTTGGTCACGTCGTCCCCGACCAAAATTCGTTCAAAAGTCATCAAAGTTCATCACATGCTGAAATTTGGCCTCGTTGGCCTCGACAAAAAAATATGCCAAATTCTATGATGTCAGCCCTATCGAAAATCTATCCATATCCATTTTGGATCCAAATAATGGATGTGGATCCAAATTTGTGTCCATAGGGCTGACACCAAAGAATTTGACAGATTTGGTCGAATACTTCCAAATTTTGTCCAAGACCAACTGGGTCAAATCTCGATCGGGACCGACTTGACAGAATTTGGCCTAATTCAGCCAAATTTTGTACAGGGTCACGCCAACTCAATCAAATACAACTAAATTTGGGCTAGTCCGTCTCAACCTTTAGCCTAACCTAACAAAAAATATAAAGTAAAAATTTGGATTGGATATTTTGGATTATCCATTTTGAAAATCCAGATTTCGAGAATGGATATCCAATCCATAAAATATATAAAATGTAGATTAGATTGATATCTAGATCCAATAAAATGGATTTTAAATGGATTGGATTTTTAATAGAATGGATCTTAAATGGATTGGATTATAGAAAAAATGGATTGGATCATAAAAATTGGATTTTTTGCCCACCCTTACCGTAGACTCGTCAAAAAAATGCAAGGCAGGTTGGGATATTTAGCCTGCTAACTTGCAGAAGCCTAACAAGCAAAAGGTCGACTCGCATAAAAAAAATTTGTATTTATGTATACCGATTACTTTTCTTCTAGACTTATGGACTTTTGCATGAACGTTCCAAATTCTTGTATGACTAGAAAAGACAAATATTATGTATTTTTGAATGTGCTAAAATTTGAAGAATACATCGTGTATGTCAAAGTACAAATATGAATATGATGAAAATGTTGAGTTATCAATTTATTATCCAACTCCCCAAAGTCTTTACTTAATTTTGTGAACTTGTTAAAGTTTTCCAATTTGTTAAACATTGAAAAATTTATCAATAATTTTTTTTTTGAATTTAGCACGTGATGAAAATACGGGACGACCAACCCGACCCGCATTTTGCGGGCCAAGTGCAGGCTGAGCCAAACCACATTGCCACCCTTGAGTACTATAACTTATGGCTTGATGTTAAAAGTCATATTACTCAAGTGATTGTATGACTTTTGAGTGATGAGAGTCATTGTTGAATTTTTTTTAGTGATTGGACATTCAAACACTTGCTTTTCGATGTTCAAATGAGGAAAAAGTCAAATAAATTATCTCTCCTCAGAAGCTATTATTGTTAAAGTGACTCAAATTTATTCAAGCAAACATTGGGTATTGCTCAACCAATGGATTATCAACTTGAGCGAAGAATCTTTCGTTGTTTAGTGAAAATATAGGTCACTTATGATATATCCCTAATTTCAATTATATATTTTTAAGTGAAAATTTTTATTTTTATGTATGTGAGGTTATGATTCTATATGTATGTAATGATATAGTTGATTCATGAACGAAAATATGTCATTAGAAATAATAAATTATATATAAAAAAATAAGAATAAGGTGTGATCAATTATGAAAATTGTATTAACTATTGAGATTATGGAAAGTTTTATGTTTGGTATTGAGTAATATGGATGGATTGAGTTGGTTATAAAGGGATTTATTGGATTGATATAATTGAAAAAATATTTAAGTGATAAATTGATGATGAAAGAATGATATAGTTTAATGATTGAGATATGTGATCCTTAATGGTCAAGTAAATATTGATGCCTAGAATGAAATCATGGATAAGTTATGGTTGTGTTATGAAGTACATGAATTTATTAAAAAGAGAAGATATTTTAACTTTATTGATAATCAATTTGATTAAGGTATCAATCAGTGAGAAACATCAAGAGATTCTTGTACTACTATTGAGTATACATTTTGTAGAAAAAAGTACCCTAATTTCATATAATTGAGGTAAGTATACTTGAAATATGTTAAATATAAGTCTTTGGTGTGACACACTCAATATGAATCTTTCAAAAAGATGTTGAGTTATATTGAAATACTTAGATGTTTGTAAGTCAAAAGTGTTTAGAATGAGTTAAGCATAATTTGTTGAATGATATCTATCATCTCTTGATTGAAAAATGATGGTAAAACAATGTTTTGTTGAATTAAATAACGTGTAAAATAAATCATGAATATTATGCATCAAATTGTTATCTTAGATTGATTTGTAATTTTATGATTTGTTTTCGGTGAGTAAAGATAATAATTTCCAATATATATATATATATATATATATATATA
>Ga0209589_1010366_pt1 | contig 13607 bp, 4 predicted proteins | sample CowpeawhiteBW_FD_187525 | JGI IMG/M metagenome (GOLD analysis project Ga0209589, IMG submission 187525) | Root nodule microbial communities of legume samples collected from California USA - Cow pea white BW (SPAdes) (version 2) | ecosystem: Host-associated > Plants > Roots > Nodule | place: USA...
AAGTGAAATCATGCATTAGTTTCAAAAATCTAAAATTACTAATGAACCAAGTTCTATTCCTAGATACAAGCATCCATTAGGTATTTAATTTCAAATCTAGATTCTAAAGATGTTTCTCAACACCTCAAGAATCACAAATCAAGCATGGGTGATTAAACCACAACAAGCATTAAGCATGGAAATCAAATACTAACATGAATTAGAAAAGCATATAAATTAACAACACAATTTTACACAAGAATGCAATGTTTTACATCTAATCTCAACAAATAGAAATTGCTCTCCATGGTGGAGAACCTAGGGTTTTACAAAATTGAAGAATAGGGAAGAAATTTTGAAACCATAAAGTAGAAACAATCCCTCTCCCAAGGTTCTTGAATACTGCTCATGGTTCAATTGCGCCTCCCATTCGCATCTCCGCCTTCAATTTCGTAGCCTATCATCCTCTCCAACCCAAAAGGGGTAAAACCTCAATGGATGAATAAGGAAACCCAAGAAGGAGAAAGGAGGGCTTCCCAACACCCCTAATAGCCTCCAAGAGTCTCTCCCAAGCACCCAAGGTGTTTCTATTTGTGAAAAATGAGGAATCCCCTAATACTCTTGTAGAAACATGATTAAATAACCATATTCGTGTATTGGGGTCGATATTCTCGCCCAGCGACTCAAATACTGCAGTTCTGGTCTTTCATTTTCGCCCAACGAGCTACCAGCTCGCCCAGCGAGTGACCCTGACGCCCAATGGTCATTTTTTGGCCTTCCAAGGTTGGTTCAAGGCAGTATATACATATAGGTGAGTCCTTTCTCGATGTTTGCAGTGCTGGACTTGATCTCGGTGCCCCTTCACATGGGTATTTATGTAAAAGTCAATCTTTCATGTCCAATCATGCTTCCTTGAGTTTCAACTTGTTTTCCTCCACCATAATTGTTTCCTATTGTTTTATTTCACACACTCATAATAGAGATTAGAAGTAAAAAAACATAAAACAACTAAAATGTGAAACAATGTAAAAACAACATAAACTAGAGGATTAAATAAGATAAAAGTTAGGTAGGAGTTGATTTTATTCATAAAACTTAACATCAATAAAAGGTAAAAAACAACGTTATCAATAACGAGATAAAGTGCAACATAAACCTGTAAATAATACTAGACGTCTAAAGTAAATACACAACAACATTGTTTTCCATGTAGCAATAACACATTGATACACCACCCGTCGCCATAGCAAAGTTTCCTACATTTGATTTGAGGTATCTAACTGATTATTAGTTCTATATAAGCAATTTAACTATTTTATAATACAAAAAGAGACTCTTATTTTAGTTCAAAACAATCTTAGATAACACCAACCTACCAAATAGATATCTCAACTAGAACGAATTATTCAAGCCAATTTTAATTATAAAGAATTCACTGTCAAAATTTAAAACAAAACAAAAGAACCTTATATACTAAAATTTTCCAATTCCTTCATCATCACAAATGCTACCATTAGGTACATAGAATCATTAACTCCAATAAATCCAACAATCATAGATTTCACAATCAAAGTATACATAACTTTAATATTTTTCAAACCTACCAACATATATCCATTCACCATGCAAATTCGTAAAAACTCTCCAACTCATTCTTATTTCACATAACCATTTTAGTCACAGGGATGTCACACACAAATATGAGCATAACAAGTAATTTGCATTAATAGAACATAAAACTACTAAAAAATAATTCAATCCTACCAATCCACATGTCATAAAGCAAATCAAGAATTGAACCAATAAAAATAATAAGTTTCCCTTACTTGGATTATGAGCCACCAACACAAAACTACATTACCTTTAGTGTTGTTTGTTTCAGGGATAGAGAAGTGAAAGTGAAGACATTTGAATAACATGTTTGTGAAAGTTTATCAATGAATGTGATGGATAAAAAAATGTTTGAATAGATTAAAATATAAGATTATAATTTTTCCTTATAATTCACATTAGTATCAAATAAAATATAATTATTTAAAAATATTATTTATAATCATTATTATTGCTACTGCTACCATCATTATTATTATTATTATTATTATTATTATTATTATTATTATTTTAAAACAAAAGCATTGTGTTTCTTCTTCAAACAAAAGCACAAGAAGGAGAGCCGCTTCACCTCTACATGATGCACCGTTTTCGATGACATTGAGGTTATTGCCTTCGTTGAGAAATGTTGCATGCAAAGGGTCACTAATGTCAAGAGTAAACAACTTTTTTATTTGGTCACCATCTCTAATGATCATGTTTGTGCCAAATCCATTGACATTTCATGCTTGTGCCATCCTATTTTTCTGATTTGTGTCATTTTGGTAAAATGAAGATTCTCACTTCGTTAACCGTCAGACCTAGCTGAAATTTTGACAACTGATCCTAGACACATGATTCTTCACTTTGATCAGTGGGATATTTGATTTGAGGTATGTAGTTAAACCAATTAATTTCTCATGTTTGTGCTATTACGTTAAGTTTTTCTTTTATGAAGGGTATTTCTATTTGATGAGTTAGTAGGTTCTTAGGTAGTGTTGTAGTCTTGGGTTGATCATGATATTAAAGTACGTGTTATAAGAATGATGAATGTGTATGATATGCCGAGTAAGACATGCTAAGGTAATGAAATGATTTAATTTATAATTTGTGGAGTCTTATTATGGTGTTCGTAAACTCATTCCGGGAAAGTTATATTATGAATATGAGTAGTGTATGAAGTGGAAATATTGGTGAAAAGATTTGTAAATTGTGTTATAAGGAAGTGTGATGGTTGTAAGAGAGTTAAAGGGAAACTTAATGGAATGAGATGAGAAAAGTTGATTTGAATTGTTTGTTGTATAAGGGTTGTGTTTTAGGGAAGAAGTGTAAATCCTTTCTAGTATATTGTTATGTATTGGCTAGGGATATATGTTGGTCAAAAGCTATCCTATACTCTACTAGGTTTACAAGCTCATTCAGAGTGTCGTGGTTTAGGTGGTGAGAGTTGGACGGGGGTTCTTATAACGAGATTAGGAAGGAGACCCCTAATATAGCGATGTCATAAGTAACTTGTCCTTTGAAGAAAAAATTGATTTAATATCATAAGTATTAAAATAGGATGTTACAACTTACAATAAAATTATTAAATTTATCTATATTTACTTTTTATATATTTTTTATTATTTATCTATTTTTTAAAAATAAATAACTATTTACACTAAATATCTTTTTACAAAATAAATAAAAACCACTAATAATAATAATTTTATTATTTTAAAAAGAGTCGATACACATGTATGCATGTATTTTTACTAGTGTAGAATAAAAACATTTAAGAAAAGTATGTTATTTGATGATTATGTTTAATCGTCAATTTATTTAAGTTACTAATAAGGTTAATTTTAATAAACACAGGAATTTTTTTTTAAATATAAGGGATTAAATCCAATATTTAAATATATAAGATTATTAAATACTTAATCCACAAATGAAACTGATTGTATAATTAAAAAACAATTTGACAGATTTTATTTTTTCAATTTTATCCTTCAATTTACTTTTGTTTTTTTAATTTTAACCTTTTCTTAAAATAAATATATATAAAAAATCTATAAAATAAATAAAATTTATATGCAATGTAAAAAATTTCTATATTTATATTTATATTTATAATTTTATAATTTTATCGTTATAAAAAATAAAAAATTAATACACATAATTCATGTATTTTCAAGGTATACAATAAAATATAAAATATATTCACGTATTTCTCAGTAATAATATTAAAAACTAAAAGGTTTAAACATTTAATTGTTTAGATTAAGTATGTTTTTATCACAAAACTTGAATTCAACTCTATCGAATTATATTATTTAGTTTTACTTAGTAAATATATTTAAATTGTTATAATATTAATTTCTTTCACTTGATAAATATATTTAAATTGTTATAATATTGATATCAATGAATTAAGATAATTATATCTTAATGTGAGGTTAAAGTATATCAATGTTTGAAAAGTGAAGAAATTATAATTTTACATCAACTTTATATGCATATTTAATCTTTATTTATTTTTATAAAAATAAATTACAAACACTTAAGAATTTTTAAATAAAAATCTTATCTCATTTATATAGATATAAATATAAATATATGGTTACGGTTCAGCGTTAAAGGTCTTGTTTTTGCCCGCGGTGCCAGAATCAATAGTTGATAACGGAGAAATTCCTTCTTCACCTTTACCCTTAGTTTGAGAACCCTAATCCCTTCAACTCGTACAAACCAGAGCTCTTCTCCTTCTCTCAATTCTCTCAGGTAATTGCTTTGCTTTGATGTACTCTTTTTCTATGCCTTCTTCCGCTTTATCGCTGTGGATCCCGATAACCAACACCACCCTGTTTCCGTATAATAGCTAGCACCAAAATTGGGCGTAACAGATTAAATCCTTTGACTGTCGTTTTCTTTCAATTGGGATTTGTCAATTTGTGAAATCTGAATGTCTTGAATTGCAATTTCATCTGCACTTTGCTGTTACCCCCAAAACTTCGTTATATATTATTGATTTCCGACCCACCATATTTTAATTGCATAATGGTATCTAGAAATTTATTAAGTTGAGTTGCATTGTGCCAATTTTACGGCCATGGTTGTTGGATCTTTAGGTAGCATGGCTAAAGTATCAGTCAATGGATGTCCTCTGTTGGAAGTTATTTTGAGACAAGTAGTTATGTAGTGTGCTTGTGGATTTATAATGGTATACCTAATTGTAAAATGTGTGTTGTAGTCCAAGGGGCTGCGGATTTTCTGGTTCTTTTCGACAGATTTAGGGTTACTGTCTGAAATGGCATCGGTATCTAGTCAGCCACAGTTCCGTTACACTCAGCCACCGTCAAAGGTGCTTCATTTGAGAAACTTGCCCTGGGAGTGCACCGAGGAGGAACTGATTGAACTTGGGAAGCCGTTTGGAAAAGTTGTGAACACAAAATGCAATGTTGGGGCAAATAGAAATCAAGCTTTTATTGAATTTGTGAGTGTACTTTGCTGTCCATTTTCTACCTCTCTATCTTGCTTTTATTTTCACATAAAGTTACTGATTGTTGGTTAAATATTATATGTTGCAACCGCAACCTGCAGGCGGATTTAAATCAGGCCATTGCAATGATATCATACTATGCCTCATCATCAGAGCCTGCTCAAGTACGAGGAAAAACTGTATACCTACAGTATTCAAACAGGCAAGAAATAGTGAATAACAAAACTGCAGCAGATGTTCCTGGGAATGTATTGTTGGTAACGATTGAGGGTGCAGATGCACGTCTTGTCAGCATTGATGTCTTGCATTTGGTAAGCGATTGCTTGTGTGTATTAGTTATATGCTAACACTGTAATCAAGAGGATGCTGGTCATTTAGTTTTATGATTAGGTTTTTCTTTGTCAGGCTATGGAAAAATTGTTGACATGTATGTGAATGAATCAGCAGGCCCATGACAAGGCAATATCTTCAATGGCAGCTTAGTGCTTTGGGAGAAATAGCGCTTGTGTGTTTGTCTCCTTTCTCCTTTCCTTAACACTACCTCTCTCTTCCTTTTTCCCCCTCAACTCCTGCCATTCTTGTAGTTTAGGGCATTTCCATTTTTTTTTTCTACTGTGCATCTGTGCTTTATTGACTCGTCATCTGCATAGCCATTTAGATTTAGCCACCGGATTCTGTGCTGTTCAGTTATTTTCTGTGTTCCAACTATTATTTGGTTGTGCTTTTGAAGTCATATCTGAAAGTACACCAAAATTTTCCTTCTGAACTTGGCAACTGAATGCTGAGTTTTCACATAATTATAGTTGAGGAGGCAAGTTACTTCTCGAATCCTTTATTTTGAGTCAATTATTCTAGTATCAAAGTGAATGATACCATGAACATCAAGTTCTTCTAAGTTTATTGTAGTTATATATATTCTAGGTGATGATTCATATAAGACAACTGTGACCTGATCTATTTCCCTCATTTTTTACAGTTATACCAGATCTTAATGAGAAATGTCTGGCAATTATTTTGATAGTTTCTTAATGTTTCATTTGTGTTGCTTTTCACTTACAATGTTTTAGCTCTTTTGGCACCGGCATAGGCAACAAAAGCATTGTTCTTGTAGCTTCACAAGACATATATTTATTTGCTTAGAGCTTTAAACTTGCTTATTGTTATTTAAGATTTGTAATGGTATTGTTTGTTAATCTTGCAAGTTTTTTTGTTGGGTGACACATTTACCCACTAAGATGCTGAACTTCTAGTTTGTGTTCTATTATTAGAATTTACTTTAGCAATATCATCCTAAAAGTTTATTATTCATCTGTGCAGGTTTTTTCAGCCTTTGGATTTGTGCATAAGATTACTACCTTTGAGAAGACGGCAGGATTTCAGGTAATGATAGGCCAGCATATGTTGTCACATTTTTAATATCCTATTAACATGAGATAACTCATCTGTAAATCCGTCACTTTGCAGGCACTGGTTCAATTCTCAGATGCAGAGACTGCCACTTCTGCGAAAGATGCTTTGGATGGAAGAAGCATACCTAGGTAAAACTGTATTATTTGTTTGAGTAGCAATTTAGTTTAACTGTTGTGGATCATGTGGCACTAGATCGTGCATTTGTTATCTCAGATTTTTCTGCAATCAACTGTTGGACTATGTTATATATTTACACTTTGGCAATTCTTTTTGTATTTAACTCGTTTTGGAGTTTATAGACTCTGTTTTTCCACTTGTTTGTAATTTTATGGTTCATTACGTGTCTACACAAACCACTGTTCCAACTGAACTGATCTTCAAAAAAAAAAATGCTTAAACTGCAAATTAATAGGTATTATAACAGTAGGTAATTTTTAGCATTTCCCAACTTGTGTTGTTTGTGTTTATTGATCTTTAGCCTTGGCTTGGTATCAGGTATCTTCTTCCTGAGCATATGGGACCATGTACCCTTAGGATCACGTATTCTGGACATTCAGATTTAAGTGTGAAGTTTCAAAGTCACAGGAGCAGGTATTGCTGAATTACAGGATCCCAAGTTTTGCAGCACCTTTTTCTTTTATTTATCAATATTTTTTCCTGTTGGTTTTTCGCTTAGTTCCCTTTTTTCTTTGTGATAATAGTTTTTCAATTTATAATTGATTATTTTTCTTTATCCAGGGACTATACTAATCCTTACCTTCCTGTTGCTCCATCAGCTGTGGAGGGAAGTGGACAGGTATTGTTTTTGTCAGTCAACATTTGCTTGTTTTACTAGAGTAATAATGTGTCTCTTATCATGCGACCAGTTTTTATTTTCAATGAAAGATTTGCACGTTGCTTGTTTTAAATTGAATGTTTATGTTTTGTGCATTAGTTAGGTATCTGCACCTTCTGCTGAGGGGATGGCATGCATGCTGATTTGCTTAAGGATTTTTTTCTCTATTCTAAATAGTCAGATATTTTTTGCAGGCTATGGTTGGTTTGGATGGGAAAAGACTAGAGACTGAGAGCAATGTTCTTCTTGCATCTATTGAGAACATGCAATATGCTGTGACATTGGATGTCTTACACATGGTACTTCAAATCATGACCAGCCATCCTTTTTTAATTATTAATAGACAATATAGTTTACTTGATAACATCATACCATTTATTTATTTTTTAACTTTTGTTACAGGTTTTCTCTGCTTTTGGGCCTGTTCAAAAAATTGCAATGTTTGATAAGAATGGTGGTTTGCAGGCTCTCATTCAATATCCAGGTTAATTATTTGATAAATTTTACCTTTTTAAATCCTGTAAAGAAATGTGGTTAAAGATTTTAGAATCACATGTTCTTGTGCATTGATGAGTGGGATCAGAGTGGAATCACCAATCATACTCAGGATCTAGGAATATGTGATTGGGTTACATGTTGAGTTGTGTGACCAGAACACCTGATTACCATTCAAAATCATTTATTCAAACTTTGCAACCTTGTTCAAATTCGGCTCTCTCAGTTGTTCTTAGTTCTCATGTCGGACTCATTTTTTTCCTATCTATGTCAAGTGTATTTCTGCAAGTTGTTGCCTGCTTCTGCGAAAAACAAGTACTTATGGTCTGAAATTTGGTGAGGGAAGGGGCAAGTGTTAACTTCTGTCCTCGTCTATGCACCTAGGCAGGATATTTTATTCTCTGGAAATAGAATTTCCTCCAATTAGTCCGTGTTGAGGCTCCTTTTATTTTTGGTGTTTTCTTTAAAAAGAGTGCTGTCTAGATCTTTGAAATTGTGTTTGAGCGAACTTTTGCTTTAAAGAAGAGGTAAAGTCCCCCAACACTTAGGCCAGTTGCTATCTCAGATTAATCCCATTGTTTGCATTATCTTGGAGGTCATGCCCCTCATGGTCTAACAGTCCTAAAAATATACGTGGCCCATTGTTGACATTGATTCATTTTGGATAGATATAATTAATACTTCTAGCTGCACTTTTCTCGTTCTCCCAATATTTCTGTTCTTGGTTGCTGCTGGAGATTTTCTCAGATGGCACAGACTTACTTATCCTTGATAGTGTAATATTGATAATTGGAATGTGCTATAGATGCAATTAGTGTCATTGTGGAAAACTTCGATTTTTACTGATAGTTTACCTTGTTTTGTTTTATACTGACAATATAAGCTTGGGAGTGACCTGTTATGATTTACAGATACTCAGACAGCCGTTGTTGCCAAGGAAGCCTTGGAAGGCCATTGCATATATGATGGAGGGTTTTGCAAGCTTCACATATCATATTCACGACATACTGATCTTAGTATAAAGGTAAACAGCCAACACTATCTCTAGATTGAACATTGAAATTGATTGAAAACTGAGTTGAAGATGCATCGTATAAATACAAGTGTTCAGTTGTTATACAAGCTAGCTAAGTTCATTCTTATTCATGGATATAGATGGTTGAATCTACTAAACTTGATAATCTTATATTGATCTTTAGTTTTTACTTTTCTGAGAATGGATGATGTTAGTTTTTTTACCATCCATCCACTGAAAATCCTTCTATTGAACCTTGTCAAATTTTACTTGGATATAGTTTTCTTCTATCACCCCTTTCTTTTTGAACCTTTGAAGCCCTAATTATAAAAATGTTATACAAGGATCCTTTATCGAAATTTTATATTTGCTGTGCAGCGTTGATTTTTTCTTTTGGTTATTTTGATGGGTGGTACTGAATACCTATATTACATGTCTATTTTTTAATTTTAACTCCATATATTATTTGTGTTAACAGGTGAATAATGATAGGAGCAGAGACTATACTATTCCTAATACGCCCAACGCCCAACCCTCAATTTTAGGGCAACAATCTGTTCCTATTGTGGGCCCGCCTGGCCAACCGTACAATGGGTCTCAGAGTGGATGGGGGACAGGTCCAGCAGCAGTGGTTCAATCTATGCCAATGCAGATGCACAATAATGTTTATATGCCACCTGGAAGCATGCCACAACAAATGGCCCCAGGAATGCAATTTCCAAGTCACAACTCATCACAACCTACAACAACATTGCCCGCATATGGATCTGATCGTGCTCAATAGCATGCATCTAAAATAGATCTACATTCGTTAACAAACTCAGCTGGCTTATGCAAGAGTACGAGGACTGTCATTTAAATTAGGGTTCCATCTGGTGACATTGGTCTCCATTTGTTGACCAAGTTATTCTGAACCTCAAATGGGTCACTTCCCCATCTTTCCCTTTTATTGTTTTCCAGATGTTGAATATTGAATATGGAAAGTCTGTAAGCAATTGGTCAACAACTTTTGAATGTCTTAGTTTGAAACAATGTTCTGTTTTAATTGATCTGTGTTTGAAAGTGATATTAGAAAAGCAATCCAGCATAATCGGTTTTGTATAATGTTTTACAAGTATCTTAAGCTTTCGGTTGTATCTGAACTAAAACTATTTACAGTATAGGAATGATAACTAGTTTTAAAAGCGCATTTGGATTGGATTGGGTTGATTTTTTGAGTATATTTTTTATGTTAGGAAGTATATGTTATATTAAAAAATATTTAGATATAATTAAATTTTGAATAGAATTAGTGTTATCAGTCATATTTGTATTATGATTACTTATGTCATTTTTATTATCAACTATAATAATTATTATTATTATTTTGGGTTTTTATTATTATAAATTTTAACATTGATTTTACATTTCACAATATGTTTAGAATTTTACTTTAATGAGAACTTTTTATATGTTTTTGTCTATAACTAATATTTGTATGGTTAGTATACTTCTTAACCAAGTTAAAGACCAAACATATAATTAAGTCTTATTTATTTAAATATTATATAAAACAATTTTTAAATTCCTAATCATGCACTAATATACAAAATATTTACATACAAAATATTTTAATATATATTATTATATACTAATATAATTAATTATCCCTTTTAGATGATTTCTCTAAATATTTTAATATATAACAATATAATTAATTATTTCTTTTACATGAGCTATCTTTTTATTTCTATAAAATACCCATATGAATAATTATAATAGTTAAAGATATATTTCTTAATTTTATTTAGAAAATACAATAATAATTATATATATATATATATATATATATATATATATATATATAAATATATATTTTTTTTTTAAAAGTAAAAAAAAAGGCTGTGTATGTGCGCACGGAACATAGACCAGTTGTATTGAAAACAAAAGAATTAAATATTTTTCTTTATTTAGAAAAAAAGAACTTTGAAACGACTGTTATTTAGGTATAGAAAGTAAAGATCAGTGAAAAAAATAGTTTAAAAGCAATTATTGACTGATATTTTGAATTATGAAAGATGATTCTGATGTTTTTGTGTTAAATTTTTCGACATTCAAAATAGAGAGGATAGATGGTTTCATCTACGAACAATATAATATGTTTCATAATATATTTATTGACTTAAGGTGAATAGTTGACGGTGTAAGTAGAAGTTTTCGGATTTATCTTCATGTACTAGTATTTTTAGAGAAAATCAGGATGATTATGTAGATAGTTTTTCAGTTTTTATAGGAGTACATACTTTTATTTATGTTGAGCTTATGAAAAGCATTTATGTTTTTGAGCATGCTTGAAAATAGAATATTCACACGCTTTGGTTAGAAAGTGATTTTTCTTTAGTCTATTATGATTTATTTTTATTAACAAACACTTCTTTGGAATCTTAGAGAAAAATAGCGTTAATGATTACATTTTTGTATACATATGCAAGCCAAAGTTTTTTATTTCTTCAGAAAATCATTATGCAGATAAATTAACTAATTTAGTTTTCATTCATACAAAATAACATAAGTGCTTTAATGTTTGATTTATGTATATTTATTTGGATTTTTTTCATAATAGTTCTAGTTTGTTTCTGTTTCGTGAAACATACTTTTTATTATAACTTTAGTATGTGATGACAAATGATTATTGATGAATTTTAGAGTGTCAACTAAGATGTCAAAATTTACATTGATGTCTATAATGACTTTATTTAAATAAAAAAACGTTAAATGGAAGCAATTTTTTTTTTTTTACAGAAATCCAACATTTAAAAAGATATAGAGAAAGTGTTAAATAAAATTTAACTATTAATTACAAAATGGCAGTGATAGTAGTATGTCTTTGATGTTTAAATAGGCGTTGTTTATTATCTATTAAATATATTATATTAAATATTTGTAAACACCTCTCTGTTTTGTTATTATAATTTATAATATAATATTAACTAATTTTTTTTACTTTCTCTTAATTTCAAATACTAATTCTTTTAATACGTAAATTCTTTTAATACGTAACTTACCGGTCATTTGCAAAGAAAATATGCACAGTATTTTAAAATAAATAACCATAAAAAACAAATAAAACTTCAATAAATAATTATTAATATATTTTAAAAAATATTTAAAAATATGTAATTGAAATAAACTCATATTAATAGTTCAATGGTCAAATAAGTTGTTTTGTAGCTCCAAAATTAGCCTCTATTAGAATATGACGGAAGATTGTGCATACGTTTACTAAAAATAACTTCATGTGATTTTAATTTTTTATATTTTTGCCATATCGAATATGATTTCATTTTCTTACTTTTCTTTTTAAAGTTTATTTTCTTTAACACTTAAATCCGGTGCAGTAGATTTCTGCTGTTATTTCTTGATAAGTTTTTAAAAACTCTACATTGTTGAGAATGTTGCATAATGCATGTGTATGTTATTTTTGTTTTATTAAAAATAGTGAAATGATCGAAGTAAGAACCTTGTTACCCCTTTCTATACAGTTCTCCTTTTCTCTTTACTCCTCTCTAATTTTTTTCTTCTAAAATTGTTCCATCATTTTCAAGATCAAATCACATTTTTTATAAAGAAATTATTTTTGTATTTCTTTTGTTCCACAAATCTTTAGATTTTCTTCATTTGGATACATACTTATTGGATAAATAGATATATTTACATTTTCTTAATAACATGTATTGTTTGTAATATTGAACTGATTTGAAGAAACCTATATGTAAAAGGAAAAATGATTTTTTTACTATTAAATTTTGATAATTTTCTCTTACAACTTTAGGTATATTTTTTAAGTAATTTTTTATTTTTTTATTTTCTCATTCTTAATATTTCAAAATTACTTAGAAAATACCACTTCATATTATAAAAAAAAATTATTAAAATTTAATAGTCAAAATATCATTATTTTTATAAAAATAAATCGTAAGTAAGTTTGACGTGTTGGAACGGGAAAGTTTTAAAAAATAAAGGTCCAGATTTTGTTGAATGTGAATTTTAATGGTTGGAATTGGATTTGCTTTTGCAGAGTCAAGAAGAGCGTTCAAATTAAGTATATATTTTATAATTTATAGATTTTAACATTAAGTAATCACGATTTGTCTTGAATATATATATATATATATATATATATATATATATATATATATATATATATATTTAAAGCTCTAACATTTTTTTTTGAAATTGCTTTTGCAATTGTCTTTACATAGAAGAATGTTAACCAAACGTTTATAACATGTCAACTTCAATAAGAATAAGAGTAACCACAATAAAATAACCAACAACAAAATATCAAGACCAACACCAATATGGACATAACCATTCTAAACATTAGACATTTAAAATTTTATACTTCTAGATTTTGTTAGCACTTTTACACTATATTTTGACCTATATTATTTTAGAGCTTCAATTTGGATTATCATGTTTTTTCTTTTTTTTCTAGATTAGATGTTGTTACTTTTAATTTGGATTTTATGCTGCTTCTAACTTGAATTTGGATTAACTAGAATGTTGGTATCCAATTTTAGTGTCAATGATGTGTTAGTAAAATTTTATTTCGTTTAATTTAAATTTCTTTGCAATTAATAGCAAATATAAAAAGTTTGAAAAAAAAAAACAAAATAGACTTTTTAATTTTGAAGGATACATATCACACAAATTTAAATATGAAATAATTCATCCAACATTATCTACAAATTATTCTATATGTAATTTGTATATTATGTATTCATCTAACCTACATATTATTCCATATGTAACTTTTATATATA
>Ga0209589_1010371_pt1 | contig 13603 bp, 11 predicted proteins | sample CowpeawhiteBW_FD_187525 | JGI IMG/M metagenome (GOLD analysis project Ga0209589, IMG submission 187525) | Root nodule microbial communities of legume samples collected from California USA - Cow pea white BW (SPAdes) (version 2) | ecosystem: Host-associated > Plants > Roots > Nodule | place: USA...
CACCTATCCTTACTACAGCAAACACTATCCACACCTTCCATCACACACACTTGTCAAAATTTAACCCACACCCCAGCTAACAACGTCACCCCCTCCCAAAGCCATAACTGGACCACCCCCTACATCCAATACCTCAAAACCGGCAACCCCCCCTAGACGCAGACAAAACTTGGCTGGCCAAGGCCACCAGGTACACCATGATAGGCGATGACCTCTACAAACGCGGATATGGCCAACCCCTCCTTAAATGCGTCACTGCAGAGCAAGCCCAATATATTATCAAAGAGCTACACGAAGGTATTTGTGGTTACCATTCCGGCGCACGTACCATGGCTACTAGAGTTCTTAGAGCCGGATATTTCTGGCTGACTATAAAAGCAGACTATCAGGATCATGTCTGGAAATGCAAATCATGTCAGAAACATGGCAACCTTATTCACCAGAAATAAGAACAACTACACCACATACTATCCCCACGGCCATTCGCTAAGTGGGGAATGGACATTCTCGGCCCCTTTTCACCTGGCAAAGGGCAGGTAAAATTCCTAATTGTAGCCGTCGATTATTTCACTAAATGGATAGAAGCCAAGCCGCTAACCACCATCACGGCCCAGCAAGTTCAACAATTTGTGTGGAAGGAAATTATATGCAGATATGGCGTACCACATACCATCATCACAAACAATGGCCGACAATTTATTGACAAGGAGTTAGCCAAATTCTACACTAGCCTAGGCATCAAACACATTACAAGCTCTGTAGAACACCCACAAACCAATGGACAAGCAGAGGCGGCGAATAAAGTTATCCTCGTGGAGCTGTGCAAGAGATTGGATACCGCCAAGGGCCGATGGCCCAAAGAATTAATAGAAGTACTATGGGCCTACAGATGCACCCCTCAATCGTCAACAAACGAATCCCCATTCAGTCTAGTCTACGACGCAGACGCCATGATACCGGTAGAAATTGGCGAGCCATCTCTGTGCCGAGAACTATACGACCCAAACCACAATCACCAAAACATGGCCTTGCATCTCGACCTTCTACCCGAACTCAGAGAAAAAGCCCAGATACGCAACTTAGCTGCCAAACAACGAGCTGCCAGGAAATATAATGCAAATCTATGTCCACGATTGTTCGTCACCGAGGACCTAGTATGGAGAATGGCCAGCAATGCTAGAAAGAAGGATGGCAAGTTCTCCGCCAATTGGGACGGCCCGTACCGCATACGCAAAGATGCAGGAGGAGGAGCTTATCGCCTGGAACACTTATCTAGGGAAGAGATTCTCAACACTTGGAATGTATCTCACCTCAAATTCTATTTCAGTTGAATGTATATTGTAATTGAACCAATACTTGTAGCCCCGGGTGTACTCTTTTTCCTCACTTGGTCTTTTTTCCCTAAGAAGGGTTTTGGCCAGGGAGGTTTTAACGAGGCACCCCTATTCAATAAATAAAAAGAAGGGTTCCCAACCATACGACTTTCTCGTGTGTTTTCTTTCACATTCGTTTAAGTTCCTCACCCTTACCCCAAGTAAGCGGTCTGGGTCGAACACCCCTATATTATGATTAATTCGTTTAAGTTCCCCACTTTTACCCCAAGTAAGTGGCCTGGGTCAAACACCCCTATATTATGATTAATTCGTTTAAGTTTCCCACCCTTACCCCAAGTAAGCAGTCTAGGTCGAACACCCCTATATTATGATTAATTCGTTTAAGTTCCCCACCCTTACCCCAAGTAAGCGGCCTGGGTCGAACACCCCTATATTATGATTAATTCGTTTAAGTTCCCCACCCTTATCCCAAGTAAGCGGCCTGGGTCGAACACCCCTATATTATGATTAATTCGTTTAAATTCCCCACCCTTACCCCAAGTAAGCGGCCTGGGTCGAACACCCCTATATTATGATTAATTTGTTTAAGTTCCCCACCCTTACCCCAAGTAAGCGGCCTGGGTCGAACACCCCTATATTATGATTAATTTGTTTAAGTTCCCCACCCTTACCCCAAGTAAGCAGCCTGGGTCGAACACCCCTATATTATGATTAATTCGTTTAAGTTTCCCACCCTTACCCCAAGTAAGCGGCCTGGGTCGAACACCCCTATATTATGATTAATTCGTTTAAGTTCCCCACCCTTACCCCAAGTAAGGAGCCTGGGTCGAACACCCCTATATTATGATTAATTCGATTAAGTTCCTCACCCTTACCCCAAGTAAGCGGCCTGTGTCGAACACCCTTAACATATAACTTATCGCGACGCACATGCGCCACATATTATCACAACTCGGCATACACAATAACACAGAACGTTAACCGCATTAAACATAAACGCAAAGTATACCTACGTAACACAATGTACCAGTTATTACAGACATAGGCTCAAATATGTTCATAACAATAAAAGTTAAAGTCCTATTCTGCCGCGTCAGCCCCCACTTCCCCAGCATCAACCGCCTCGATAACCTCTTCAACCACTTTCTCTTCCACCCTCACATCCGCTTCCTCACCAGCACTACCATCATCCTCATTCACAAGCCTCCCATCGACAACATCCTTGTTGACATCAAACTTGACGTCCGTAACATCCACCTCCTTGTGGAAAAATGCCGCTTGACGCAACCCTTTTTCAAAACCATTGATGTGTTCCTGTATAATGCTAGTCTTCAGATCATCGAGCTCGCCCACAGCTCCATCATACTTATCCTTCAAGTTCTCATAGTCCTCTTCCAATTCCCATATCCTTTTATTCAACTTCTCCTCAGAATCCAAGCAAAGAACCCTCCATGTCGCCAACCTCTTTCTCTCCGCATCCCAACTTTCTTTTGCCTTCTCCGACGCAGCCTTTTCCTCCTCCAGCTTATCCACCTTCCCCTGCAACTCCTCCACCTTTTCCCGGCCCCCCTATTTCACTTCCCTCTTATAAAAGGACCCCACGCGCCGGCTCAAAACTAAAGCCTTGCTCCCAAACTCCACCATTGTCCTCACAAGGTGGTCCGCATCCATGCCGTCAATAGAATTCACAATGGTATCTGGGAGGGTAATTGAAATTTCCTTCCTCACAGATATTTTTGGCAACTCGATCAACCCAAATTTCGGCCCTTTCTCGCCACTGGCCGATCCTGCCCCACTAACCGACCCCGTTCCGAGCGGGGCCGCCCTTACCTTCTTCATATCTTTTCCCTTCCTGGGTCGAGGCGGTAACTCAGCCTTCCTCTTAGTCCCGTCGTGCACATGCACCTCCACCACAAATGCTTGCAAGTTGAGAACATCAGTCTTCCCAGCCGCCTTGGCCTTAGCAGCCATCTCCTTCCTCAGCGTTTGAAAAAGCGCTAAGTTCTTCTTTCCAGACTGCGCCATATGCCCTACAATAATACATTACAACTCGGATCAAAACAACTTAGAATTATTAACACAGTTTAAGTAATAAACAGATACCTTCAGTATCTATTATCGGGTGCACCGAATTATATACTCTAACTAAGCTCTTAGTGGGCAACTTATCAACAAGCTTCAACAAGATCTCCACAACCTCCTTATCACCAGCCGACAACTCATCCACCCCCATGTCCTTATATCGAGAAGGATTGCTTGTCCAACTAAAAGGGAATTTGGTGCTTCCATCTGCGTTCAAAAAATGAGCTTTTCCTCCTTCTTTAACGACAACCTTGAAGTACCCATCCTTGAAATGCTTGAAAGACTAGGAGAATGCATCCAGTCTGCTGATGCTGGGGCGACTTATCAAAGATAGCCAAGTAGCCGGCCGCTGGGGTCTAGTGTCGTAAAAATACAAAAAAGCATAAGGAGTGGGCTCCAAGTATAAGGACTGGCACAAGATGCGGAAGGCCTGCAAGTAGGCCCAACTATTCGGATGTAGCTGTGTAGGTGCCACATTCAATGCTCGCAATACGCCTATAGTGAAACCGTCTAACGACAATCACACATGAAGTTGAGAAAAGTGGCACATATACATGTAGAAAAACTTCTTAGTAGCCCCCTCCTGCCCATGGCATACCCGGTCGATAGCACTAACCCTCTCTAGAGAAACAATGTCCCCACTAACACCCTTGGAGATGACAGGTATGCAGTTTAACCAAGAGTTCAGTAGACGGGACCACCTGAACAAAGATGATTGGTTACGAACGTCAGCAGCCACCCACCCATAGCCACCTTTCGCCGGCCAATTGCTTTCCGCCAACTCTTCGGGGGGATTCTCTTGAACCTCCCTCACAGTCTCCATTGGAATCCCACTTGTAACGACCCCAGAACTCGTACCCTCTTCGTCAAATTTTCTACCCTTACTTCTATCTGACTCGGTACTCTCACTACTACTAGACGTAGACATACTATCGCTACTAGACATACCTGTTTTCATTTTTACGGGAAGATGTCGGCTGAGTTTGGGAACTAGTCGGACAATATGATGCGCACAAGATCTCTGAATTCAGAACTCTCGCAAATGAACCAAGTAACCCCTCACCCGTTTTCAAACCTATATTTATAGTCCAGGATCCCAAACGATGTGTGCGGCCAAGGACAGTGTGCGGCCAAGGACGATATCTAACAAGTCAAGAAGTAAACGGATCAGACCGCTCTTGAAGACTTAGTAAAATGGAAGCCCCCGCGTTCAATAGGCCTTAAGGGCCTGGATTAGGGTCTAGGCCCACTCACAGCCCAAGATAGAACTCAAGTCAAGGCCCGGCCCACGGGACAACCAAACATCATTAATACTCTATAAATACGCGTGGACCCCAGTAATTAAAGGTACGCATTCATTAATCACTGATTTGACTTTCTGAGAGCTTTGACTTACTTGAGCTTCGGAGACTCTTCTGCAGGTAACCCCTCCTAGGTTCAAGCTGACATGTATCAACCGGGGAGAAACCAACTGAAGAGATAATGGACTACATGGTAAGGTGACACTTGTGCCTAACTCATCTTATTTGTTTTCTACAGGAACAAAAATTATATAAACAAGACCACACTTCTCTACTGCTTGTAAATTTAGAACATTGCATTCAATAGAAAAGAGTACTTACATTTGAAAACTAATTATTAGGTAATTTTGTATCATTACCTTTTTTGTAATTCTACCAATTTTTAACTAAGCACATACTTTAGTTTTAAACTTAAATAAAATATTGATAATGTTGGATTACGGTATATATAGTGTTGAAATACATCGATGAGACGATATAAGGGTGAATTCAAATTCGTAAGTATTATATAGTTGTTGTAGTTGAAGCCTAATCGTTCTAATCATACGAGTTAAAATTCAACTTACTAGAGGAGACAACTATGAATCATAATACTCAAGCGGCTAAAGTAGTTAAACAAACACTATCATACATTGGACGGACAATACAATGATTTATTTGGTCAATAATCATTTTAGTCTAACATATGTTCATGCAGCTAAATTACACTCTTGAACTATTGATCAGATGATATCACAAGACATTCTGATTAGATGAAAGTGACAATAGACAAATTAAAGTCATTGACCATAACATTGCTAGTCAACGTTCTCAATTTTTTTCGTTGCTCTAATTATTTATTTATTGCTTTATAATATCAAGTCATAAAGTACAAATTATTTTTTAGATAATAAAACATAAATAAAAAGTTTGATTATAAAGTAAAAATGATGTTAATGAAAAACAATCATGTTATTTCTATATACATAAATGATTAATATATGACTAACAATTAATTTGATCTTGATTAATTTTTTATAGGTAATTATACTACTAATGATATATTACAGAATATGCTACATAAGTATTTATGCAAACTTTGTACAAATAAATAATTTGTAGAAAGAGAAAAGCACATAAAGGATTTATACTAGTTCACTTCATGAGTACAAACCTCTCTAGTGTACTCCAAGTACAAACCTCTCTAGCCTACACCAAGTACAAACATCTTCAAGTATTACATCCTTGACTTCCCTAAGATCAAGAACTTTCAAATGAAAATTACAAGAAACACTCACAAAGTAAGAGAGTATAATTCATATCACATGTTACAACTTCACTTTGTGAAGCATATTACAATGTGTGCTCAACCCAAATTTCACAATTCACTATAAATATGAAAATTTCACATCTTTAGCACTTTGGTATTCTAGCATATTGTTCTATGCCCTTTTAGAGCTTCTCATAGAGAATTCTCGTACAACTTTGCATCCTTTATATAGATGTTGAGTTGCTAGCCGTCGAGAATTCGTATTGCATTGCTTCATCGTAATCTTCATGATTTTTTTCATTAAGGAATGACTTGATCAATTCTTCAATTTGATTATTCAATGTTATTCTTCAGTGTCATTCTCCAAGACTTTAATTTTGAATCACTAATGCTCTTTGTGATATCTTATTTCCTTTTTTGATTGAGCACAAGCTTGATTTGCATTATGTACTTTATTCAACTTTCACATTTGCCTTGTTAAAAAACTATGTATAATATGATTCTGCAATTGTACCATTAGAGAAATAATATTTTTAATTACAATCAATCAACAAGTTGGTCTTAAGTCAAACAAATTGTTTCCAAATATTCATATGACTTAGATGAACCTTTAATTTAAAAAATTCTTCTTTCGGAGTGTAATTATCAAGAAATAATTCTTTAATGTTGTTGTTCATTTAATCAAATCTCATATTCAAATGACCAAATAAATGTATCATATCAAATGATCAATAAGTGATTAAAGAAAAGAAAACATTTAGCCAAATGACTCAACTCATTATGACTTGTCTATCGCGTGTAGAAATTTAGTACTTGTTACTTTGACTTATTTGGTTAACACACTCATCTAACTCAGCCAAATTTGATCAGATATTGATCAGGATCGATTCAATCGAATTTGATCAAATTTCGGTCGAAGCCGAATTCAGTCAAAATCAACTCATTTGAATTCGGTCGAGACTAACTCAGCCAAATTCGAGACCAACTAAATAAAAAGTTAGATAAAAACCCGAATGTAAAAGCAATTAGAGGCTAGATGAACTACAATATAAGATAAAAGAGGATGGATAAATTCGTTAATACTTCATTCTCTTTTCATATTATCCTTCAATGAGTGTTTTACTATTACCTGAGTTTTCAGTTTATCATTTATGTAATAAACTGTCATACAATAAATTTGAGCATAATATTAAATTTCACTTGGTGTTATGTTGATGTTCATTGAACTGCATTGTAAATCCATTCAGACATCAATTGAATTTAGTATTATGTACACTATTAAAGTCTCGTGGGAGAAAATAAGCAATGAGGAAATAATTAAATATGCATATATGGCTCTCTATTATATATGATTACATAACCACTACCAAGAGCAAATTACTATAAGAAAAACCGTATGAGTAAAGAACTCTCAATGGACAGATAAATATTACTACAGAACAAAAAAATAAATTATGTGATAAATTTATTCCTTGCGTTTTGGTCCATAGAGTTGTATCCCTCGTTTATTCAGCGCTTGTACAGGTCTCGAATTCTGCGCTGCATGCTGCCATTGAATCACACAAAGGTAACACTTAGTTTTTTTATTTTTATTTTTAATTTTTTTCCATAAAAACAAAAAGAGCTAAAAACTTTTTGGCTTCATTTTCATTCTGATTTTCATCATTAGTGCAGTAAATCAACACTTACATCGTGGACAGCCTCTCTAAGTAAATTCACTTGTGCCCTCGACACACTTCTTATCTGGAGAACACGAAGGTTTAAAGGTTTAATTAAACAGGTAATTAATTACGATGATTGATTAAATAATTTACAATGATTTAACAGTACCTTTTTATTTATAGTCCAAATGACACCTTCGGTGCAAGGAGGGACAGTGAGGGAACCAATGTATCTGTAGTACTTCTTGCCACCCAATTTAATTTCTGAGGGATCAAACACCCCAATTTTCTTTTCTACTTCATTATCCACCATGCTTTCTATGATTTTTGACAACTGAAATCATTTCAAATATACTTGTTATTATTCAAGAAAATAAATACCCTAATTAAGTTCTTCTTCATACATTGATTATTAAAGACTTGATGTAGAGTTCAGATTAGTAATTAAGAAATTGAAAGAGAAAATGCTGACATAAAAAAGTTACCTTGGTGAGAATAGGATCGGGTCGACCAATCTTGAACAGAAGACCAACAACAGCAATATTCACTTTTCCATTTTCGCTTTTTCTTTCATGAACCATGTGGAGCTCCAAGTCATACCTATATAATACACTTTTAATTTTTTTTTTCATTTAATTTTGTGAAATTCTATGGTTTTAATTTGTTTTGTTTTTATTGAGTTTAAAAGGGGTTTCACTGAAAAAAATAAACACCAATGAGACATGAGTCTAATCACATAAGACATTGATAACACTCTCAATCCAAAATCTTAAAATGATGGTTTTGTGGACCTTTATTTTTATATAGTACTCAACTTTCTCATTTTTACTTAATATGAGACTTAGACTCACACTTAAATCTTCAACCGTTTTTTCATTTAATTTTTGTTTTAATTCGGGACAGAATAAAGACAAAGATTTTGAAGCAAGACAAACCTCCTTCCATTGATGGTATGTTCTGAAGGTGAGTGCCAATGGCACTGACGCAGAAAAAATTCACTGCCATTGATGTTTATTGATCCAGCATCTTCTCCCCATTTCAGCTGCAACCGTTACGTAAATTAATTATAAATTAAAACATTTGAGATTTTAATAATCAAAGTTTAAGCCAAGTGATCAAATATCTTATGCTTAATGAAGACAAAAATTAAGTATTAGGTAGCTAATGACAGTTAATTTCTTATACATGATGAGCTGTAGACAATATAGAAAACCTATACTCAATCAATAAAAATGTCATTTCATCTTTTTTAAAATGTGCAACAGCTTAAATAAATAAATAAACAAATATGAACCTAGAGTATACAAATTGCATTATTTGGTTCTGTTATTTTATGCAAATTATTCATAGCCACGTATATGGAAGTTTATGTTTTAAGGCACGTGAGAGACAGATAAGAAAACATTGTCAAGATGCGTGAAGTAAGAGATTTTTTTAAGCAATAATGTTAAATTTCTTACAATTTTGTTTTTCTAATTATTAAATAAAAATATATATATGTGTAACTATCTTTTTAAGACATTAAATGATCCTTTTTTTTTTTAATTGACTAGAGTGTCTATAGCAGAAAGGCAATATTATTGGAGCCCGATGAACTAGATGGTAAAATTCTTTTGTTGAAATATGATATAATAGTGATAAAATAATCCATTATTTGTTATCCTAAAAACATATAAAGTTAATTAAACCAAATTTATTTATTTATTCTACAGATGATTCATCTATTAATTTAATGAATTATTCTGCTGTGCCAACTATTAATGGATCAAAATTAATCCAACTAAATTTTTCATAATTCAAATCCTTTTTTAAGCTTATCTTTTTCAAAAATAATTTTTTAACATTTGTTCACCAAATTTAATTTTAAGAAACTTTTTCCAATTGTATTTCTTAAAATATTTTTAAGGATAGATTAAATAACAATCCATAAAAATATGTTAATTGATAGATTTGATTAACTTTTGATTGACTGACCAAATTTTAGTGGATGAAAAGGAATTAATAATTTTTTTATCATTTTCATTGTGATTCTAAACTAAATTCATCAGATTTATCTATTTTCTCATCCTAATATGAATAACAGATATAACAGACAGCTTTTTTTCCTTTTCGCTTTTTCCTTATTATATGTTTTCTTTATATAAAGTTTTCTCTTCTATTATTACATTCCTTATTCTTGCTGTGTTTTATCTGTATGCTTACACCCAAACAAAACAAATAAAACAAAAAAAAAGTAATAAAAGAGAGAAACAGAAAGAAAAAGTTGATGTAGATAAAAGTAACAAAAAAAAAAATAAAAGAACAATTATAGCCTTTGTTAACCTCGTGATTTTGTACATCTAAATATCTATCATGATCCATGAGTATGCATTATTAGACTGAGACACACTATCATGTTTATACCTAAGGAATCATCAGTTTTCAGAATTTTTCAGATGAGAGAAGAACCCACACTAATTCCAGAAAACTGTTACAAAAAAGTTGTTTGTATTCCTTTCTTTCAATTCCAAAGACAAAATGAAGTTAAAATATATGTTTGAAACATGTTCTGAGGTTTTGAAATACTGATTTTTATTCATCAGAATAGAGGATAGAGATCGTGAGTTCAACTTTCTTTGATAACAAAATTAACAATTAATATTTGTGATAAAAAAAATTTGTTGATGGATTACCTCAATATCATGGCCTCTGTTTTTGACAGTAGCATTCTGAGGCTTATAGTGCTTCTTTAGCTGCCCCAAGTTTGGCACCACTCTAACCCTGTGGCTTGACAAATCAATTGGAGACTGCATTTTGCCAGTTTTACATGTTTCCCATTCCTTCTTCAGTTCCCCCCAGTGTGAGGGACCCTTCTCACTCCCTCTTATGTAATCAAACTCACTCTCATCCTCTGCACAACCACATGCATACATCAAATTCATTCATCAATCAAAACAAAACAAAACAAAACTCAAACACTTGTTCCACTTACCAACTTCCTGTGCTCTAGTCCATGTTGTTGAATGGAGTAGGATGATGACAAGTATTATCAGATTTGGAACAAAAACTCTGCATCTCATTCGGTGATTCATGTTGATTTCAAAGGATGATCAAGTTTCAGATTTCTGGAGTTCAAAGCTGAAGAAGATGCAAAGGGGTGATTCTCAGAGATATGTAAAATTGAAGGGAGGAAGAGCATTAGGGCTTACTATATATACACATTCGCAGGCGTTGGTTTGGTGTGGGAAAGCGAAACTTTATAAGTCAAACACAGAATTTCAGTTTTCAAATCTTATTTTTCTTCACATACCACCTTTTCTTTTCTACTTAACTACCATAACTTTCCAAATTTTTTTCACATTTTACTATTTAAGTTTTATATGTTTTACATTTAACGACATATGTCCATGTAACGTAAATATTTTAATTTTATATATATTTATATAAGAGTTAAATATGTTTTTGAACTTTGATAAAAAAATTAAAATTTGTCTCTATCTCAAATTTTTATATAATTTGGTCCTTAAACTTAAAATATAAATAAATATAACCTTTCTAATTAGATTGTGTTAATTTTTTTTTATGTATGAAATAACATTTTATGGTAGCATTTAAGTTATGTATACTTCTAGATGCGTATTAGTTCAAATACTAACTTCAAACATCATTTTGACACACGTAGACAAAATTAACGTGATTGAGTTTAAAGCACTAACGAGCTATAATCACATACCACATTATATACTCTTTGGAGAACTTGACACGGAGAACAACACCAAGTTTTTATTATGTAATACTATATTTTGTTTTTCAAATAACTTTGTATATATTATCTGTAAAAGGGTTAAAGCATTCCAAGTACTTCATTATTATTATAATCTTTGTCAATCAACAAAAAAAACATCTGAGTTGAGAAGATCATATTCGTTCATTATTAAAATTTAAGAATCAAAATATATAAATATAAAAATTTTAAATAAAAACATTTTAGAAATTCTAAACATATTTGACCCTTTATATAAAACATTATTTGGTATAGATTTATATTTTCTAAACTTTTTTGCCAGAATATATTTTATCATATTGATAAAGCGTATGAAAATTAAAGTAAAGTGAAATTATTAAAATAATATAGTGATGAAATATATGATCATTTCTTTCTTTTTCTTTTTTTTTTACCTTTGTCGTATTTGAAATGTGAACTCGGAATCCTTTGCACTCACAAGAAAACGGGAGTCAGAGTCCAAGAAAGAGTTGTTGTCCATTTTATATCATTAATCCAGGGGAAAAATTGAAACATAAGTAAACGTCTTTGAAGTTATTGACAAAAAATTGGACTAGCTGAATTCAATTCCATGTTTTCTTCCTTTTCTTTTGACATTTAACATGTACGTAGCACACAACATAATATATATATATATATAGAAGTACAATTTTTGTTTTTCTAGTTGATAAAACATTGAATTTATGGTCTATTTGGTTTTAATACATAGAAAATAATTATATAGAATTGAAATAAATTTGTGTATCTTAATTAATAATGATCTAGGTCACATTGTTAGGTAGAAGGTGGATGAAACTTGAGCAAACCTAATTCTTTATATGTACTTAGTGAATCGTAGTTGTTGGATATGAAGATCGCATTGCTCAAATTTTGAGTAGTAATTGTTCTACCTTTTACTTTTATATTTTATATGAATGAGATTTGGTGTCAAATAAATTATAAAAGTTTTATATAAAATAAATTCAAAATATCATCTCTATTTTAAAATTTCAAAACAATATGGATTTTTTATATACTATTTTTAAAATTTATTTCTACTAGATATAGAATTAAACTCATTCTTAAATCTTAATGAATATCATTGTTAGTTAATTGATAATGTAAATGCGTGGAAAAGAAAATTCAAGAAAATGGGAATTGGAAGTAACTTTAGTAGGTGGTGTTATTTTGAAATTTGAATGTATAGTGAAATAGTAAATAAATAATTCAGAAATTATTGTGAAGAGGGGATTAATTGTATCTGTATATTTTTACGCGTTGGGACTCGTTACGCGTTTTTCCGTTTTCCATTAACGCGCTTATTCGTATGCAACCTGTAAAAAGTTAAATATATATGAAATCTTAAGTAAACTTTTTAGTTTATTATTTTCTTTTTTAACCACCATAATTACAATTATTTGGTAGGTAGAAATCAATTCAAATTCTTTTTTCCAAACTCAAATTCATGAAACCCCAAAGGAACCTAAATGCAAACTCCGATGGACAGATTCGATACGTGTATTAGATACAATACGTATTTGATATATCGATACGTTTATTTTTAAAATAATAGAATATGATACATGATAGATACATAATATATAAATATTGAAAAATGTACAATAATTCTTACAAACATAATAAATATATGATTGTTAATGTGTGAATCCAAATTTCCTAATTAGAGACCAATTATTCTGGTAGCCGAAACCGGGTAACTAATGTTAGTGACCAATTTAAAAATAAATTCATAATTGAAATTATTTTAATTATCAATTTAAATATCAATTATAATTTTTTGGAACTATTTTAGTTGTCAATTTGATCACTCTATACTAACTAATTATTTTTTGTCACTAAAATTGGTCACTATTCCAAGATTTTTATGGACTTTATAAATTAGATACTTCATAAGTGATGGGGAAAACAACAACAAACAATATACTAGAGAATGCAGCGGATATAATTTCCCCTAACTTGCAAGAATCTATGAGGAGCAATAATCAAAGAGCAACAATAATAAATCACCAAAAGCACAAATAAAGGCACCAAGATTTTTAACGTGGAAAACCCCTCAAATCAAGGGTAAAAACCACGAGTCGTCCAGACCAAAGAAATAGCTCCACTATGATCAACAAGAGTACAAAAGAGTCTCAATCAATAGCACAAATTAGTGCCAACACCCAACCAAATAACAAAGCAACAAAGCTTTCAAATAGAGAAGAACAAGAGAG
>Ga0209589_1010373_pt1 | contig 13603 bp, 9 predicted proteins | sample CowpeawhiteBW_FD_187525 | JGI IMG/M metagenome (GOLD analysis project Ga0209589, IMG submission 187525) | Root nodule microbial communities of legume samples collected from California USA - Cow pea white BW (SPAdes) (version 2) | ecosystem: Host-associated > Plants > Roots > Nodule | place: USA...
CAACTTTGGGAATCAAAAATAATAAACACAAATGAAAAGGAATGAAGGATTAGTGAACTTCCTTTCTAAACATGCTTAGTCTTCTTAAGCATGTGCCTTCATCCTTGGTTGGGGTCAATCCTTCATCCGTAAAATCTTAAAAAAATGAAAGTTTTGGATGAAAAAAGTAAAGTCTTTGAGCCATGTGCTGTCAAACAATGAAATTTTATTGGATCCTTTCAAATAATTTGCTTTGGTCGAGCTTGCTTATATACTCAAACTGAAGTTTATCTTCTTTTGTTGTTTCAGGACAAAATTCAGAATGGGAAACATGTGTTCCAGTACCTGATTTTATAGGTTTAAACTCTAAACTTTAAACTTTTAATGCAATTTTAGGTTAGTCATAGTTGGAATGCATTTTGGGACTTGATTACTTTTTTAGAACTTGTGTACACCAAAGAAGTTAATTCAATACTTAATTTATGAAATGTGGTATTGCTCTTGGACTTTTGGTGCAGAGTGAGTAAGTGTATTTTATTTTATTTTCTGGCAGTGGTGCCTTCATTTATTGATATAAAGTGATTCTTGATTTGGAATGAATGAATGATAGGGTTGTGAAGGTGCTGTATGAAGTCACATCTCTTTTTGGAATGAGTTTTATTTGATTTATGTACAAATTTCAGTGAGTGATGTTTTTATTTCTTTTACAATGGCTGGTACAATTAATTGGGGTTTGGAAGCTGTGAATTTTTGTCATATAAACTTTTTTTTTTCATGTTTAGAGAAAAGCCCATGGGCTAGCCCTGGCCCACAGGGATTTTGTGGGCTATTTGGCCCTGTGGGCTTTTTAGTGGGGGGCTTTTTTGGTTGTGTGGCCTTTTTTGGCCCCAGCCCATGTGGGCCAGGGCCAAGCCCTGTGGGTTGGGCTAAATTGACAGTTCTATGCAACCCTTGCATTAGGTTCGAGACGAGAGAAAAATAGAGTGAAACAGAGAGAAAGAAGTTCTGAGTGCCTCTAGGAAGAAGCCATTAGAGAGAATGAAGAAGAAAAAAAAACAATCAGTTTATCTTCTGCAAGTCTGTGCAGAGAAGCTACCTTGGAGGAAAGGTTTTATTCCTCTTCTCATATATTGGGGTTCACTCTATTGTTTATTTAAAGTAGGCATTGAGATTTGTTATCAACCTCTTCCGCACTTATTTGTTATTTTTTAGATCTTTCTAACTAGAAGTACTGTTATTTTATTCGTGATTCGTTAATTTTAAAAAAAAAAAATTACATCCGTTGTTTCATAAAGGAATATGCCATGTCACACACTTTCAAGAAAATCATACAAGAGTCTTAGAAAGTAAGTGTCTCAGAAATTATCATTGATTAACATTTCTCGTTTCTGTTTCGGAAACATGTTGAAACTCCGACCAATTTTCATCATTCAATAACCAATACACCACAGCAGCAGCTGTTTTAAAGACTACTCTGTTCATTTAGAAGTATGATGCATTTAGGGTGAAAAGTAGGGAAACAACCGGGATACAAAATACAAGATAAATACAGATACTATGATACAATATTTGCAGTGTTCACTGTGATTTAGATTGTCGTGTTGTGTGGTGTTTGGTTCAAGCATTTCGATACGTGTGTCATTTCTCTTCTTTTGTGGTGTCTCGTTAATTCTGAGAATCAAACAAAATAATGTAAATTTGTGGTGTTGAGTAGGTTAAGGAGGTTTAGAACCAATAAGAGGAGATTCTGAAGCAGAAAACTGGATTGATCGGTACTTTATCTGCAACAAGGAATAACGTAAATGAAAATCTGGTGAATGGCTTGGCTCAGATTCTCAGACAAAGTAGTTGAAGATTAGAAAAACAAGGATTCACGGGTTTTCTTAAAATATTTTCCTTCTATTCCCCTACACACTTTTTCAAGAACTTAAAGAATAACGGAAACAAAATGTGTGGCTTTTGATTACGCAGTTTAGGAACAAACTTTTAAACATTTGCCTAGTGCTTGTGATCATATTCATATCCGTTTACCCTGGGCCCAAGACTTGACAACACAACATAATTCATTGTGTTATTCTCAACTCTAGTACCTTCTTCACTCTCTCTCAATACACTTTTTGCACAGGATGTTTTTTCAATATTACCTTGATGGCTTATTAGTATCATTTTAGTTAAGAAAAAAGGTTAGTTTTCTTGTTGTTTTTCTATTCTATATAAAGACAATAATAGTGTCTTGTTTCCCTCTCTCTCTTCATGCATATTGGATCTTCACAAAGAATTAGCAGCTCAAGATAGCTTTTATATCAAATAAGATCTATATATTTATAATACACAAAAACAACAACTCTTCATAGAATATTGACCTCTTAAAATTCGACGCTTGATTTTTAATTTTTACTTTTTTTTAAACTCGTGTTAGATATTATTATGTATTATAATTAAATTAACATTTCAAAACATATCAATCACTTGTTATCACAACTTTTGATTTCATTTAGTCATGTAAGCCTTTTGTATGAATTATCTCCATATGATCAATATCTCTTATTGTCCCTTCTCTTTTGTCTTTTAAATTAATTAAGATAAATGTTGATGAGGAATTACAAGTTTTACTCGTGAGTGTATTTATAGAATATAGTAGTTTTCATTAGTTAAGGAGTTTTTTTTTTCAATCAAATGGAATTTAAATAATTAAAAACCATATTGTTTACGTTATTTTATTTTAGATTTTCTGAAACAACATTTATGAAACAAACATGTCCAAACTATTTCATACATTAACGTCAACATATATATTACATGTTTTAAATATCACTAAAGTAAATTTAACAGTGGAATAAAACTTAAATAAAAAAGACATTCATTGAGTTTGATTTAAATGGAAAGTTAAACACAATTTTCAATTTGCTCTGATTGAAGGTATCTTCTATATTTTGTTTTCAGCAAGGTTTTGATTTTACATCAATACCAATTTACTTGATGTTTGCCAAGTCCACTACAAAAACAGTGCATGAGACTCCAAAAAAGCCATGAAATTAGGTCACGTAAAATAATGTGGTATTACCCCAAGATGAATAATATTTGTTTTACCCTACCTGACGTTGAGAATGAGTTCAACTCACTTTTTAAAGCATGGGGTCTGAATGAATGGCATAATAAAGCGTGCACATGCACGTGAGAGTACACATGCTGCCCACTGTTCTTGGTAGACATAAATTTATGCTGATTTTGGGAATAGAAGGAGACAAATCCAATCCCGAATGCACTTCTAATATGCTGTGTCGAGAATAAAGACGATTGAAAAATATATATTGATTAAAAAATTAACAGCATAAAAGCAGGGAGAACTTAAAATATCTTAATTTTATTGAGGAAGATTATTAGGCGAAGAACTAAACATTTGGCCAAGAACATTTCATCCATGGATTACCCAATAAGTCAAGAGATGTAAATTTCAATACACTTTCCATCCATCCAAGATTCAAAGACATTGTAGATGGAAAAATTGGGAACTGTAGTGAAGATTGTGATCAACATCCATCTAATTCAAAAATTTAAATTCAAACAAAATACTACATGTGACAATAGCATTTATCATTCATTCCCCTTTTTGTCTATATGAAATGCACACATGATATAGAAATGTGAAGAAACATTATCAAGTCATTTGATCTTTTATTCCACACAGGAAAATGTTGACATCAAGCATATTGATTTGTGAGTTATGAAGTGTACAACAACTTGAAGAGACATTTTTTACTGTATCAAGGTTTGCTGGGCTTTCTCAACAGAATTCCTCAGCAAGGATATTACTTGAGCTGGCTCAGGGGCACCAAACACTGAACTTCCAGCAACAATGCAATTTGCCCCTGCCGATGCAGCCACCTCTATTGTTGAAGGCCCCAGACCACCATCAACCTGTAATCCAAATATAGCATCATCCAATTGTTGAAAAATAGAATTATTACCAGTTTTCATGAGCATGCTAACACAACAAGCATTTAATGTCCGTCTGAATAAACAGTTCATTTAAGGACTTGTTAATAACACTTTTTTCCTGGATAAACTTTTTGACCAACACTTATGCAAGGAAAAATAAATAAATGATTATGTAGACGTAAATTAATTTAGAGAAATACTCTCATCTAGCTTCGTCAAAAATTTGATTTTAATTGGAATGTAAACTAATTTTAGCTTATAAAAAATAATAATCATTATTTTTAAATTTGTATTTGTTTTCTACCGGAAAGGTTGATTGGTTGTTCCCTCGGATCATATTCTCATTAAATAGATTTTGAATGTGTGCACAATTCATTGATTGGTAGACATCCCTTGTTCAAATTGATGCTCAATTTTAATGGCGCATGAATGACGACATCAAGCACCATATTCAGACTTGTCTTGCTAACCAGCAAGCCACGACTAACACAACAGTGCCTTTGGGACTACTACATCCTCTGCAAATCGCCAAGCAAATACGGTAAGATTTAGCCATGGATTTCATCACAAGACTTCTTCCATCCAATGGCTACACAGTGATCATGGTGGTTATTGATAGGTTATCAAAATATGCTCATTTCTCAACACTGAAAACTGATTATTCCAATAAAAAAGTAGCAAAAACCTTTATATCAACTTCTATGGGTTTCCTAAGACAATTGCATCAAACAGGTACAGGGTTTCTACTAGCCAATTTTGGTAGCATTTGTTAAGGTTGAGTGGCACAAAGTTGAATATAAGTACAGCATGCCATCGACAATCAGATGGGCAGTCCGAGAAATTGAATAAATGCTTGGAAATCCAAGATGCTTTACTCTTGACTCACCTAAGGATTGGGCTAAGTTGTTACTATGGCTGAATATTGGTATAACACAGCTTATCATAATAGCAGTGGTTTGAGACCTTTCAAGGTGGTGTATGGAAGAGATCCTCCTCATTTGGTGAAATATGTTCCTGAAGATCCTATTGTAGTCAAGACCAGTTCAATACAAAAGAATGTTGTCCTTGGTAAGTTAAACAGGAATTTGAACAAACCCCAAGACCATATGAAAAAATATGCCGAAGAAAGGAGGAAATACTTTGAATTCCAGGTAGGGAATATTGTGCTGGTGAAGTTGCAACCTTATCAGAAACATTCAGTGGTTCTTATGAAGAACAAAAAGTTAAGTGAGGTATTTTTGGACCTTTCCAGTTTGGGAGAGAATAGTTGTTTAAAGATTACTGTTGCCCCCATGCAGCAAAAATACACTATGTTTTTAACTGTTTGCAGTTGAAATTGTGTAAAGGGGATCATTCTACTCCTTACCTGTCATTACCCATCACCATTGATAATCGGACTCCTGTTCTTCAACCAGTTTCCATCCTTCAGACAACGACTATTCAATGAGGAAGTTGACAAATTTAGCCACATCTAGTCCAGTGAGAAGGTCTTGATGAAGCTCAATTAACTTGGGAAGATCAATGCTTTGCTGCAAGCATTCCCTAACTTTAACCTTGGGTTAAATAATTCCAAAGGTTCCCATTTTGTAGCGGAATCTCAAGTAGGTCCCCCATTTTCATTTGACTCAATTGAGTCCTTATTTTTGAAAATTTGTTGCAATCAGTTCCTTTCCATTAGTTGTACAGTAACAGTATTAATTATGTGCCACGGGTCAACACGTGGTTTTTTTTATTTTTTTAATTTAAAATATATATATATATATATATATATATATATATATATATATATATATATAATTGCCATGGCAGAGACGATGTGATGTGGCAGTGCCACATGTCACTATTGGATGTGAAAAGTCTCAATGTAGCCTCTGTATTTGTTATTTTGTCTCAATTTGGTCTCAATTTTTTTAAAACTAAATCAATTTCATCCCTATATCAAATTTAATTTTTATATAAATTTTATAATGGTATTTTTATTATAATTGATATTTTTAACAAAATTAAGTTTATTTAAATGTGTATTTTGCATTGAACTTTATTTAAATATTGTTTCAAATATTTATATATCAATAATTTATAGACAAATGTTAGAATTTATATTTAAAATTTTATATTTGAATTTATAAAATTTTTATTTTTAAAGCAACTCTAACATTTATCTATAAATTATAGATATATAAATATTTTAAAAAAATTAAATTAATATCAGTGCAAAATATACATTTAAATAAACTCAATTTTGTTAAAAATATCAACTATAATAAAAATATCATTGTAAAATTTATATAAAAATTAAATTTGATACAGAGATGAAATTGATTCAATTTTCAAAATTTTGGGACCAAATTGAGACAAAATAACAAATACAGGGACTACATTGAGACTTTTCACATCCAATAGTGACACGTGGCACTGCCACTGCCACATCACATCGTCTCTGCCACGTGGCACAATGCCAGATTGACACGTGGCAATTTTAATTTTTTTTAAAAAATATATAAAAAAAATTAAAAATAAAAAAAAATCACGTGCTGACACGTGGCATATAATTAACACCGTTACTGTACAACTAACGGAAAGGAACTGATTGCAACGAATTTTCAAAACTAAGGACTCAATTGAGTCAAATGAAAATGGGAGGACCTACTTGAGGTTTCGCTACAAATATAGAGACCTCTAGAATGATTTAACCTTATCCTTGGGGACAAAGTTGTTCTTAAGAGGAGAGGAATAACAAGTGTAGATAAGAGGGGGAAAAGGGAGCATGGACAACTCAGCTGCAGAGGGACACGTGGTTGTTGATCCAATCAATGAGGGAAGGAAAGGTGCAAGACCTAAAATAACTAATTTTAGAACAAAGAATTTCAAATTATATGCTAGTATATAGAATTCGATAAGAGAAGAGAGAACAGATATTAGACATGTCAAAGTAAGCCAATCCGGCTCACACCGGTTGGCTCACCACGAACCGGGTTGAAAATGAGTGAACCTAACCTGGCTCACTTCCTGGTGAGCAAGAAATTTTACAACCCGGCTCAACCCACCACTGGTTGGTGGGTTAGGTGGGTTGGCTCACCAACTCACATAAAAAATTATTTATATATTTATTTTTAAGTATTCAAATATTTAAATAATTTTTTAAGAAACCCATGAGATGTTAATCACAGTAAAATCAAGAACCAATGTTTTCATCATGCTCACCACCAATATATGATGAATTGTTTCCAAGAAAATTGTCCATATTGTCCAAGAAAACATGACTAATATTACACATTTTTTGTCATGTTATTCAACAAAATATAAATAAAAAAAATACACATATTTTGTCATGCTAATTTAGAAAAATTTGTTTATAAGACGATTGTTTGAGTAATTGACTATAAAAATTATATTTAAAGATTAAAGTATCAACGTATATAACTTGACAATCAAATTAAAAAAACATTCAAACTATTAAAATATTATTAAGCAACATTCTAGCATTTAAAAATATGAATAAAAATTATATTTAAAGATTAAAGTATTAACGTATAAAACTTGACAATCAAATTAATGAAACATTCAAATTATTCAAATATTATTGAGTAACATTCTAGCATTTAAAAATATGAAATTGTGAACCTATATAATTATGAGTAGTACACAATTATTATAAAAAATAAAAATAATTGTAAAAAAATGTTGGTAGGTTAAGTGGGTCAACCCACCCTCAACCTGGCTCGAACCCATTTGACCCATGGGTTAAGTGAGCCAGGTTGAGTTTAACCCACTTTTGAAAAAACTGAATTTTTTTCAACCCAACCCGGCTTGAACCTGTGGTGAGCCGGGTTGGCTCACGGGTTGAAACCCATTTTGACATCTCTAGCAGATATCCATGACATAGTTGTGATCTATCTCTGGGGATCATTCTATTCTCATAATAGTTTTTTCTATCCCAGTGCCACTAATATGAGGTAGCGTTCCTCATTTTCATATCCATCTTGAGTTATAATAGATACTGAGATTCCTATTCCATATCCATTCTTTTGCAGATTCATTTGTACAACAAGAAATAAATAAAAGACAACTTTTCTTTGTCCTAAATAAGTGACAAGAATATAAAAACTAAAATTCAAAAGCTTTAACAAGTTCAAGAATCAAGCATGCATAAAATCTCAATTATCTAATACGTCTAAAACCATGAAGCAAATATGAATCTAACTTGAAACAAAAGTCACAGCCAAAAAAATAGACTGAGATACCTCAATGTCAAGCGATGGATACTTCTTCCGAAGTATACGTACCTGATTTGACAATTCAAATGAGAAAAAGAATTACTGAAAAAATAGATAAAACTAGTATAATTGACAAGAGTTGTCAGCCACCGAGCATAACATAAGAAAGAGAGTGGTGATACTTTATCCATCATCTGTGGTATAAACTTTTGTCCTCCAAATCCAGGTTCTACAGTCATCACAAGAACCATTTCCACAGGATTTTCAGCTTCCACCTGTGAAGAGAACAATGATTATAACACAAGAAAAAAACACCCTCTTGAGACTAAAAACTTCAGGTCAGAGATAATGTAACTAATCTCTATTTTATGCACTCCGTCACAATATTCATCCACCTATATAGGTATGACCTGTGAGAACCAAAGGAGGAAAATCTTTACCAGAGGAAAAACCTCTTCAATGGGAGTCCCAGGCTTTACTGATACCCCAGGCCTCATGCCATGTGACTTAATTCTTTGGATAAGTTCTTCCCAGTCATCTATCCACAAGAACCACTTTTAAGACAGTAGACAACAAAATATTAAATAAACGTAGGCTGAAGAAAACTGCATATGAGGAAGACAAACCAAAGGAAGTATAAGGACAAACTTTTCAATGTCTCTACATGAAATGTAAAACCAGAAGCACCAGCTTTTGCCAAGGGTTCAACATAATCAAGAGGATTTGTAACCATAAGGTGGCAATCCAAATATGCCCTGCAAGGGTTAATCGTTAATGATTAAAATGCACCCTACATAATGTAAATAGGCACTAAAAAATAAAATCATCTAGATCAGTGAAAAAGGAAGACTGTTACTTTGTGTGCTTTCTCAAACTTTCAATAACAGGAGCGCCAATAGTTAAATTGGGGACAAAATGCCTGCACAAAAATAGAAGGAAATGGGAAAAGAAAGGAAACATGTTCAGTAATTTAATGACTAAACGCTCACACACGGAGACAGTAAAGTCCAATAACAAACAAAATTAAGCACACATGAGGTGATTCTAGGCCATCCTTAAGACCAAGTCAGGTTGATGAACAAAATTCACTTCACACACCCTTGCAAGCAGAACCTTGAAAGATGGTTGTTTTATTGCCAAGCTGTACAGAGTTTGCCTAAATTTCATTCAATTAGACGATCATCCAACTCAATACAAGCATAGTTAAATACCCATATTGTCCCATATCATGTCACTTTTGTAATGAAAACATTTAGCCCTTCTGTCCAATGTCAATAGAGTACTATAGAATTCATTTGTTTAAAAGACAAAGAACAGGACAACAGGAAGAAAATTATGATTCAATTAGAAATACATCATCAGAAAATGGCCTTGAAAATTGAAGATTCTCAGCATCTGCTACATGTTTTATATGATTAATGGGCAAAGGCATAACCGAGTTACAATCAAATATGCATCATACGTATGTAGGATAGATCAAAGTATAGCTGGATGTACAAAATTACTACACAGTCAACATAATTGGTGAAGATAAAAACTGGGGTAACTAAAAAGGAAATAATAGCAGACTACAATGCTATACAGGCAGTTGATATTGGGGAAATTTATAGAAGAAAATGTAGCACTGATCACAGATGAATACAGTAGCAGAACCTATACTAAGGGCACCAGGTTGCTTTGGTCCAGTTATTGTAATTATGGAACATGACAGAATATTGGCATCCACTGTAGGTTATTTGTCAGTCTTACTGACACGCACATTTTAGAATGCAATATTACTATGAACTACACCTCTACACATGCAATGAGATCATTCAGCATTAAACAAAATTCTTATCCCTGGGGCTACAGTAAGTGTGTGATTGTGTTCCCAATTATGCCTCCCTTTGGCGCACTCAGAGAAACTAAACATGCCTGGGAAAATTTGATGGATCCATGTTCAACAGAGTTATATGGCATATACTATTCAAAAAGCTACAAACAAACTAATTACACCTTAATCAATCAAATTCATTGTTATAAATATAGAAGAAAATTAACACAACAACGTGAGAGGAAGTGCCACATATTATTAACAGGCCATCAAAACTTTAAAATGTGATCAGTATAAAGAAAAACAAGACTACCCGTTCTTCCTTGCAGACGGATAACATTAACTGGATAAAACAACTAAAGGGAATGAACTGAATGCAATGCAACTTAAAATCACATTTAATTTGAAGTAATGACAATCTGAGTAGTGAGGGCCAGAGTCAGCAGCATAAGCAAAGCAAGAGAGTAATTTCCTTACCCATCCTGCAAACAAACCAAAAATAAAAAACATCAGGAGCCATGGCTGCTGGCTGACAAATTAAAACATGGGCAATCAGATAAATGACTAGATTCACAACTACAGGAACACTGACACATTCTTTCAAACTTGGTTCACAAATAACAATAAGACATAATTGCACAAGATAAAAATTGTAAGTTGCATATTTCTGACACAAAAAAAGAAATATATATCTTTTGGAAATAACAAGCATGCAATAGAAGAAAACAGATGTCTAGAGATCCTGTACTATCACTTTTGATGGACCTAATTATGAGATCATGTACACATTTTCAATTCTGCAAACTTCAAGTTCAACATTTCCCGAAGGATGATAGACACTCTACATCATACAGTGATATGATCGAAGTAGTGTATATAATGGAACAAAGTTGTAAGAAAAGAAGAATAATAATACCATGATGTCCATGTGAAGCCAATCGGCGCCAAAGTCGAGCATGCGCTGAGCCTCGGAAGCCAAATTGGCGAAGTCGGAAGAGAGCATGGAAGGAGCAATTTTGGGAGTCACAGCCATTGTTTGCTTCTTAGGTACGGACGGAACAAAAGGGAAGATGAAAACAAAACAAGTTTCTCTTATTGGCGATTGGGGGTTTGGTAGGTGGTGCTTAACATGAACGCCGCTATGCTTTGACTTATACTTGTTGGGGAGCAACTTTTGACGCTCTCATTGAGTTGTATTTGGATTACAGGGGTTCTAAAAGCCATAAAAACAATAATAGAAAATTGATTAAAAGAAGTCCCAATTTAGAGTTAATTAACCACGATTAAATATGAATTTCTATTAAGACTTAATTTCCTATCTTTCTCTATTTGACTACTTTTATTATAAAATATTTATTTATTTTTATTATAAAATGTTTAACAACTTTTATTATAAAATATTTAACAAGTTTTTATAAGAAAATGCTTTACAATTTAAAAATAACAAAAACTAAACAAAATCGGTGCAAATCGAATAGTGAAATAGTAGTTTAGGTTAGATTTTACATTAAGTTTGAGTTAAATCATACCGAAAATTTTATATTTGGTTTGAGTAGTTATTTGATATAAAATGAGAGAACACATGTAAATAGTAAATTTGGAGTAGTTGAGTGGTAGAAAGTGTGGGGAAAGATATTTAAATTTTTATATTCGATGTATATTAAATCTAAATATATATTGTTTTAAGTTCATTTAAATTAATTTATCCTAAATTTAAATCTATATTTTTTATTTTAAATTAAATTTATTTTATTTTATTTCAATTGGATTTATATTGGATCATTTTTAAAAGTTAAGGTACTTCTAAGTCGAGCTAAGATAGTTGAGGATAAGTCGAATCAAGTTGGTTCATATTCAAGGTTGAGTAGAGTCGATCTAGAAAAAATGTTGAGATAAGTTAACTCAAAACTAAAGTCGAGCCAAATCGACTTAGGTAGAGTTGAGCCTGTCCGGAATAAAGAATCGAGTTGAGCTCGAGTTAAACGGTCAAGTTGAGTTAGTCCAAGCTTGATGAGATGCCTTTAACCAAGGTACCTACAACAAAAGCAATGGCTAGGAGGATACAAGAGAAATGGGCCTCCAATGTGCATACAAGGCCCAAGATGAACTTCACATGGGCCAAGGAAGATGGGAAGACCTAGCTTAGAACTCTTTGTTTGTAAATATTAGAATAGGGTTTATTTTTGGGCCTTGTATTTTGGGCTTCGTAGAATAGGGTTTTGTTTGGGCCATGTATTAGGCCTTAGAGGGTTTTTTTAGCCTTGAATTGATTTGGACCAAAGGAGAGTTGGGTTTGAAATTGGTCCAACAAGAAGGAGAGCGCATTTCAAGAGGATCTAGATCCTTCTTGCTCAAAGCTTGATCACTAAGCTTCTCTTATGCGCCTAGAAGCAAGCTCCTTGTGACTTGCTTAGGTGGCAAGTCACACTTGCCTCGTGCTATCTTTTTGGCTCCAAATACCACATTCTAGATCCTTTTTCCCTCCATTTTTCTAGACCACTTAGCTCTCCTTTTCTACTATAAATAGAGAGCTTAGGACCTGATGAGTGCCTATTTTTGCCCTCATTCAACGTTTAATTTTGGGTATTTAATTGAATTTGTGTGCTTAAAGATTGATTTAATTGAAATTTCCTATAATTGGATTTATTGAGCATGAGATACAAAAACATGTTAAAAAATAGCTTTTTAGTTGCATAAATGTTCTTTGGATATTTTGAGGTGTGTTAGTGCAGTTGCAGCTAAGTTGAGTTCATGGAGGTGTGGAAATAAATTGCTTAAAGCTTTATGACACATTAAAGATAAATCCAAGAATAAGAAATGATCAAAATCACAAAAATCCAAGCCAAGTATTGCATAAAGATGGCACGAAAAGTTTGAAAAAGTGAATAAGTTTGGCTAAGCTAAGAAGAGGGAATGGCCAACAAAAATTGAACCTTGCGATTTTCTTTATCTTTATGATAGAAGATAATTTGGGAAAAATATATCTTTAGATATTTTATTTGATATTTTTAAATAATTATCTTATTTAATTATATCACAAAATATTAAAAGATAATAACTACCAAATTTTTTAAATATGACAAGATCTTGAATCTTTTTAGATCCATAACAAACAAATATATATTGAAGATATTGGATTATTTAGAAGATAATTTGAGGAGATTGCAAAATGTTGATTTGGAAAATTAATACACATATTAATTGGTGATAATTTATCATATATCTTTAATTAATTAATTAATTTAATTATATTAGATATTGATATTATCAACCAACTATATTTGTCAAATAGTCTATATCTCTCCAAATATTTTTAAATATTTATCTTTTTCTTTATTTTAAAAGATATTTGAGAGATTTTAGCAACAAAAAAAGGCTCAGTCCAAGTCCTATATAAAGAGACCAAGGGAAAGCAGAAAAGACAAGCTCGGGACTTCGAAGTTTTGGAACCCTTAAGGAGCCTAATTTCGTTTCCTTTTTCTCTCTATTATTCTTTCTATTTTTATTTTACTTTTGCATTCCATGAAGTGCTAAACTTCTTGGGTTGATTCCATTGTAATTTCATTATGGATTCTGAGGTTAGAATGAAATAATTTCTTTATTCTTTTTATTATTGTTGAGGTTTTCATTCATCTATGTCTTTTATCTTTGAATC
>Ga0209589_1010380_pt1 | contig 13599 bp, 13 predicted proteins | sample CowpeawhiteBW_FD_187525 | JGI IMG/M metagenome (GOLD analysis project Ga0209589, IMG submission 187525) | Root nodule microbial communities of legume samples collected from California USA - Cow pea white BW (SPAdes) (version 2) | ecosystem: Host-associated > Plants > Roots > Nodule | place: USA...
TATATATATATATATATATATATATATATATATATATATATATATATATATATATATATATATATATATATATATATATATATATATTAATAAGAAGGTTACATGAATTATCACAAATTTTAAATCTACGTATAAAAGCCATATAAAAGCCAAATAGTTAACAACCTTCTTCAATATTAATTGTAGATTAATATTAATATTAATTTTCTCTTTAATAAACACAGATGAAAATAATCATAAATCAAACGAGTGTTCAGTTACTTTAACTATTAATGAATTCAAATAAAATTAATAAAATTAAATTTAAAATCAAAACATATTAATATTTCTTATATTAAATCTAATATTTACTCTTTTTAATCCTATGTAAATTTTAATATCTCTATAATAATGAACAATGAAAAATTTGAACAATATGTAAATTTTAATATCTCTTAAATTAATTTATTATAATGAATCATAAAAAAATTTGAATATGTAAATTTTAATATCTCTTAAAAAATGTGTTATCTCATGAAAACATTAACAACATCTTCATCTACCAAACAGAAATTAAGTTATTAAATAAAGGCTTAAATACCTTTTTGATTCTCATTCTCGTAGTGTTTGTTGCGGAAGGTCCTCATTTTGAAAAAATGTTTAAAATGGTCCTCATTTTTACCGAATGTTTGAAATGATCCTCATTTTCGCAATTCGTGTTTTATTTAGTCATTTCCTGTAATCCCGTTTAAATCATTAACAAAGCATTGTACATGTGGCTCTTTTGTATTAGGGTATGTTACGTGTACTGTACATAACGTTAATTTCTCAATTTAGGGGAAATTTTGCAATTAGGAAAATTTCTTCATCTTCGTCTTTCTTAACCTCAGATTATTTGCAGAGGAAGCAGCTAATACTTGTCATTTCATCATTGGATTGCATTTGTGCTCTTCATTTCAATTTTCCAGTTAATTTTCTTCTTCCTGCAATCCCATTATATAGGTATGTTACGGTCCCAATCTTCTTCCTTTACCTCTGGTTGTAATCGTTGGAGGCAACCGTGTTGTATCACTTCGCGCACTGTTGTAGCTGCGGAGAGATGACAACTTTGAGAATGACAAGAACTCCAAAGTATATTGGTAGAAAATTTTGGGTACAATCTGTTTTTATTTTTGTGTTAATAATAAATTGGTTTTAATTTTTGGTTTATTGATTTACAGAGTGGTGGTTCCAATAATGTGGGTTATTGCAATGTTTTCAAATGATGGTGTTGATGAAAATGATGTCATTATCATGACACAAATGAGGCAGATTAATGATTTGGAGAAGTCATTGAAGGTTGCTGAGAAGAGGCTGCAATTAGTAATAGGGTTCACGTTATTGTGTGTAATCTTTTAAAGTCCAATCTGTAAAATTGAAATAAAGAGCGCAACTGCAATCCAATGATGAAATGACAAGTATTAGCTGCTTTCTCTGCAAATCCGAGCTTAAGAAAGACGAAGATGAAGAAATTTTTTTAATTGCAAAATTTTCCCTAAATTGAAAAATTAACGTTAATTACCACACCTATACAGTACACTATACAGTACACGTAACACACCCTACTACAAACCGTGCCACCTGTACAATTCTCCGTTAATGATTTAAACGACGTTACAGAAAAGGACCAAATAAAACATAAATTGCGAAAATGATGATCATTTTAAACATTCGGTAAAAATGAGGACCATCTTAAACATTCTGTCAAAACGAGGACCATCCGCAACAAACACTACGAAAATGAGGACTAAAAAAGTATATAAACCTTAGATAAAAGGATAATTTAAAGTGACACTTAATTTGTAAGTAGCAGGACTACGATCTCCACCTCCCATGGCACAAATGGTATGTAAGAATGTCGAAAAAGGTAAAAATCATCATCTCTAATAATTAGGAAAATATTCACCAATCACATTTTCTTTAATTTTATATGCCAAAAATTAAGTTGTTGAAAAATAAATTAACAATACTATTGACAAATATTTCCATTGAATCAAGTACATGCTAAAAGACCAAGAAATTGTTACAAATAAAATTATATTAAACACTTAAAAACACTTAAAGGATTTATTCTCTACAAATAAATAAACAAGTCGATTATGAAAAAAAAGTTAAAATAAAATAAGAAAATATTATTTAGACTTCTATTTGTAAGTATAAAAGTGTAAACAGATGCAACTAATTTATAATTGATGAAAATATAATTTGATCACTTAGCTTATCTATAAATTGATAAATCTTTTAATAGTCAATTGTTTTCAACCCTCAAATGAAAAAATATATCGACGTGAGAATGATGTAATAATAAATATTTTTTATTTTTTATATAAATAATTACACATAATAATAAGATATTAAATTTTCTTTATAGTAATATGATGTGACACTACGCGTATTAGTAAGACTGAAAAGTATTGTCAAAGTCGGTGTGTTACCTAATACAACTTGTAAGTGATATAATTAAGAGAAAGGGTAAATAAAGACATGTTCCATAACAACTTTTTTATGGATCACACACAAGAAACAATTTTCAAGCTAAATGACATAGCAGGTGCAACAAAGTTTCTTTTAAGTATATATGGTGAAGATTTTAATTTTAAATAACTAGTCAAGATTCTCTTCTGTTGTAACATCCCATTTAAATAATAATATAATTAAATGAAATCTTACACCAGATAATATAAAGAGTCAAGTTGCGGAGTATAAAGTCACTCCTTACCGTTATCCAAGGTACTTAAAAGGAAATAGTAGAGCTCACTACAATGCCTACAACCCAAAAGGAGTAAGAGATAGCCAGTACTCGAAATAAAGCCTTAGGGGCAATACAATACACGGGCCTTCTCCCTAAAGAAAAGCCCAAAGAGACATGAAGTCCAGCACGGGTAGACTGTGCAGCGAAACCATCCCTTCTCTGTTGACCTCGAGTACCTCTCGCATCTGCTCCCATCAATAAATTGATGATCATCGTAACGGTAGAAGAACAACATACAAGGCAATCAAACAAGCAAAAGGTAAGCTAGAGCCAAAAAGATTTTATCATGAAATCAGATATACTTTCACAGTCCAATATACATACATCATCCAAACATGTTATGACCTCTCAATCAATACACTAAGACTCGACTCGACTCATCCGGATACATATAATCTGGTTGGATTCAGCAGATGCTCGCACTTGTGGTGAATACCTCTACTCACCCCCGAGCTATGTGTTACAAGTGTTACAAGTGTTACAATGAATCAATTCCCTCACACACAATGTTAGCCCTTAATGAATTTCAGGCCTCCTGCTACTCTCACTACAGGAGTCAGTCCGCTCTAAGTGAGATAACTGACTCCTTAGAGTGTTAGAGGATGCAATCCTTACCTTGAATCCTTACCAAGTTCTATAGATGGGGCACCACCATGGACACCCACTAACAGGGGCCATGGAATTACGTCCCGACCATTGAAGCACGACCCTGAAATCCCACCTAGAGATTTCAAGGAATTACGCACTGACCACAGACCAATCATGTTCAATCAATCAAGTAATGTTTACCATACACAATATCTCATGCCAACCTTTACAACCCATTCTCATTCATAACCAAATGTTGAATCCATACCAACTCATCATTCCCAAACAATGAATATATATTTGTATTTCATATCAATACCATGTCTCCTTGATACTAACCATCTCAGTTAAATCACATGCCAAGTTCATACCAAACCCATCATCCACAATCCATGAATCACATCACTCATGCACAATCATTTATCACTTGCTTTTAATATAACAATTAGATTCAAGCCAGTAATAACCATTCAAGATCAGAGAAACAACCAAACTACAACGATCTTGCGATAAAAACTGCTCTCACCTCAGAGCTATGATTCAAGATTGGACCAGTCAAAGTCAAAAGCTATGTGTTAAGGATCTACTGTTAAAATATCAGCTCAATCCAACGGTTAACGAAGTAGTAACTTTCATTTTACGAAAAGTGTGCAGTGCTATCAACAACAAAAATTCAGTGACCTTGCGATAAAAACTGCTCTCACTACAGAGCTACGATTAGAGATCCGACCAGTGAAAGTCAATAATTATGTGTTAAGGATCAACTGTTAAAATATCAGCTCAATCCAACGGTTAACGAAGTAGTAACTTTCATTTTACGAAAAGTGTGTAGTGCTGTCAACAACACAAATTCCGTGACCTTGCAATAAAAACTGGTCTCACTACATAGTTCTGATTAAAGATCCGACCGGTGAAAGTCAAGTATTATGTGTTAAGGATCAACTGTTAAAATATCAGTACGATCCAACGGTTAACGAAGTAGTAACTTTCATTTTACGAAAAGTGTGCAGTGCTGTCAACAACACAAATTCAGTGACCTTGCGATAAAAACTGCTCTCACTACATAGTTCCGATTAGAGATCCGACCGGTGAAAGTCAAGCATTATGTGTTAAGGATCAACTTTTAAAATATCAGCTTGATCCATCGGTTAACGTAGTAGAAATCTTCATTTTACGAAAAGTGTGCGGTGTAGAAAAAGAGTAGCGCCACATTAATCAAACATACTCGCACACCATACATTTTTATTCTATCAACAACCTCATTTAAGCATCACAGCCATACAAACAGACCAAAAATCAGCAAAATAACTTTAAATACATAAACCCTAGCTTCCCTTACCTGGAAAGAGCTAGTCAAAACGACCCCGACCTTTAAGCGAATGAGCAAGACAACTCCAAGAGCATATTTAAGAGCTGAAAATCTCAATACAGAGGAACAACGAGATTATTACGAGGAACCCTAACGGCAAGCATGAAGATTAAACTAAAAGAGAATGCATCGGAAGTAACTTACGTGAGTGAAAGAAATGGGTTCAACTTGGATGAAACCCAAACCCTAGTAGAGGAACGTTACTGTTCTAAGAGAAAGGAGACTATTTTTCTGAAAGTGAGAAGAATGAAAGTGTTTCAGCTGGTTTAGGGGCTTTGATTCCTTATGGGCCAGCCCTAGGCCCAACTTATTTGGGGTAGTCCTTTAAAATAATGGTAGTAAAGTAAGTGGGCCTTACATCTGTGATGACCTTTAACACTGCCTTTTCCTTCTTTGGTTGCTGCTTTTCAATTTCAGTATTTGTCTCAAATTTGTCCTTGTACACTACATTTTCATTGAATGTGACATCTATGCTTCTAATGAACTTTCTACTTTTATCATCCCAAAAGTGATATCCCATACCATTTGCTCCATAGCCAATGAAAATACACTTTCTTACTTTCAGATCAAGTTTGTCCTTGAGACTTATATCCTTGCCTTGTCATCCATTTTGAGGAATCTTAAATCCTATGGGAACTAAGGGTCTTTATTAATGAGGTATGTTGTTGTGCTCACTATTTCTGCCAATAATGTCTTTGGTAACCCTTCATGGATTCTCATACTCTCTGTCCTCTCATTCAAGGTCCTGTTAATTATTTCAGCAACATCATTCTACTAAGGTGTCCTGAGAATAATTTTAAGCATTCTAATTTCATTCTCAACATAGTAATCAACAATTCAAAACTACTATATTCACCACCATTATTAGACTTTAAACATTTAATTTTTAACCTTGTCTCATTCTTAATAACAGCTTTCCACTTCTAAAAGGTATTAAATATTTCTGAATTTTTATCTTCAAAAAATAAACACATACCTTTATAGTGAAATCATCAATAAAAGTGACATGGTATCATGATCCTCTTAATGATGGGACTGATGTTGGTCCATACAAATCTGTATGAACAAGCTCCAACTTCTCAACCTTAGGCATTCTCCTTATCTTGACAAAAGTAACTCTTTTTTACTTCCCAAACACACATGGTTCACAAAAACCAATTTCTAGCCCTTTCAGTTCTGAAATGTTCCCATTTGATACTAATATCTTCATACCCTTCTCGCTCATGTGACAAAGTCTTTGGTGGCACAAAGTTGAAGGATCACCAACATCATCACTATTTGAATTTACTTCTTGTGTAGATAATTCTATCACGTAGAGTGTTCCTTTTTTCCAGCCGCAAACAACTAGATTACTTTTCACTCACTGATCATCTCCGAATATGATTTGATATCCTTGAACATCCAATATGCTCACAAAGATTAACATTCTCTTGAATCCTGGAACATATCTAACGTCCTTTAATGTCCAGACTATACTAGTACTAGTTTTAAGATTTATATCTTTCATGTCTTCGATGTCTAAAGTTTCATCACTTGCTACACAAACTTTGACAAAATTTCTAGTTTTGAAATTTTTCTTCGGGATTCAAACCTGTTCTCAACAACGCATTATCAATGTTTCCTTATGAAATTTTTCTCATGCCTCTTTCTGTTGACAATTTCAAGAGGTAAAATATCCTTGTGAGTTTTGGAATGTCCTTGCTCCTTGGACTTTGATATGTCATACCCAAAATCTTGCCCTCTTTCGCTGCTTAATAAATGACTGGAGTAAATATATTTTTATTGTAATATAACAAATATATAATATAAATTGAGAAAATAAAACCTTCTTCACGAATAAACTCACTTATATGTTAACTCTTGCTAAGTCGGTTACAAAATTTTTTACTTTGACGTCGAACTAATTTATTTTGAAGTCAACCAATAAAAAACGTTAGCCCACCATGACATGTCCGGAGGTGAAGACAATTCAGTTTAACACGGAAGAGTCAAATCTTAAAAAAGAGGAGTAGCCATTGACTTCATATCACGAGTAGATCTTATTCTATAATCGGAATAATGGGTTTCAGCAGCCATCCAAACCTGTCCTTTGTTTTGTTCATGCTGTGTTCTTATGTGTTCAACGTTGGTATTGCCACAGAAAGCACCACATCATCAAAATCCATCAAGGACCCAGAAACTCTAAGCTCCAAAGATGGTAACTTCACTTTGGGGTTCTTCACCCCTCCAAACTCCACACTCCGCTACGTTGGAATTTGGTGGAAGTTTCAATCCACTGTCGTATGGGTTGCTAATAGAAATCAACCACTCAATGATTCTTCAGGAGTTATTACCTTTTCTGAAGATGGCAATCTTGTGGTGCTGGACGGACAAAATCAAGTTCTTTGGTCAACGTCTGTGTCAAACACATCAACCAGGTCAAATGCACAGCTTTCAGACGAGGGAAAGCTAGAACTCATAGAAGCCACAACGGGGAACAGCTTATGGGATAGTTTTCAGCAACCTTCAGATACAATGCTGCCCCGAATGAAAATTTCAAGCAATAGAACAGGTAGGGGAGTAGGACTTACATCATGGAAGAGCCCCTCTAATCCCAATGTTGGGAGCTTCTCTTTGGGTGTTGTTGAACGCGGAAAAATCGTTGAAGTGTTCATCTGGAATGAAACTCGACCATACTGGCGCAGTGGTCCCTGGAGTGGTGGGATCTTTACAGGGGTAGAGCAGATGGCTAGTGCATATCTAAATAGTTTTACGGTTGTAGACGGTGAAGGCTATTATAACCCACAAAGTGTATCTGAATTCGGAATCTACGTTCTGAATTCTCAAGGCCAAGTTGAAGAAAAATATTGGAATGATGAGGAGAAAGAACTAGAAGTTTCGTGGACGAGTAAACAATCGGATTGTGATGTTTATGGTCTGTGCGGGTCGTTCGCAATCTGTGATGCACACAGCCAAGGAACAAATGGCTCACCAGTATGCAGCTGTTTGAAAGGGTTTGAGCCAAACAACAAAGAGGAATGGGATGCACAAAACTGGACTAGTGGATGTTTTAGGAGCACACCTTTGCAGTGTGCAAGAGCCAAAGATCAAAACACAAGTATAGATACAAATGAAGATGAATTTTTGGAACTGCAAATGGTGAAAGTTCCAGATTTTTCTGAATGGTCTAGTGCTGAGCCCGAGACATGCCGAAACCAATGCTTGGAGAATTGCTCTTGTGTTGCGTATTCTCACGATGATGGGATTGGTTGTATGTCTTGGAATGACAATCTACTAGACATCCAACAACTCTCAAATCGAGGACTTAATCTATATGTTCGTGTAGACTCTTCTGAACTTAAACATGGTATGCTACGTCTGCTTAAGCATTTTAAACATAGTTTCTTTTGCACGGTATTCCCTATATTTTAGATTGATATTTTTCCTTAATAGATAAAGGGAAAAAGACAACAATTATCATTACAGTAACAGTGATAACAGTAATTGTGATCGTTGTCACTTGTACTTGTGTAATGTGGAGGAGGACTTCCTGTCGCCCAGGTAAGACACCATTTCAGAATTTAGCCTATAACTTAGTTTTGTTTCTATTGGTAAAGTAGCTAAGTTTACATTTTCTATCACTCTGGCTAAAATATGGTACTCAATCAAAACAGCAATGAAAAGGGGCAAGAAAGGTTTCTTATGTTTCAAGAATGATGAACCATTAGAACAAACAGGCAACACAGTGTTTGAAGAACTGTCACGAGTTAAACTACAGGAGCTGCTCCTGTTTGATTTCGAAAAGCTTGCAACAGCCACAAACAACTTCCACCAGTCCAACAAACTTGGACAGGGTGGTTTTGGTCCTGTGTACAAGGTACCTAGAAACAAAGTTATCAAATATTTGAATCCATTGTTTATAGTTGTCCTCAACCATTTTTTTTTACAGGGGAAACTGCAAGATGGACAAGAAATAGCAGTTAAAAGACTTTCTAGAGCATCTGGGCAAGGTCTTGAAGAATTCATGAACGAAGTAGTCGTGATTTCCAAGCTTCAGCACCGCAATCTTGTAAGACTTCTTGGCTGCTGTATTGAAGGTGACGAAAAGATGCTACTATATGAATACATGCAAAACAAAAGTCTGGATGTGCTTATTTTTGGTTAGTTCTGTGATTCCTTCTCTAGTAATTGTCTCATATATCCAATGCCGTACTTTTATGATTCTCTTTATTTAGCACGCAAATATTTACGATGTAAGCAATCTTTTTATAACTGGTTAGTTTACATTAAAGCATGTAAATCAGTGGTTTACATGACCCTGCTTCGTCGTTTCATCTTTTAATGTTATGTTCACAAGAGTATAATGCTGCCATTACTTTTTAGATCCAACAAAACATAAACTCCTGGATTGGAGGAAGCGCTGCTTTATAATAGAAGGAATAGCTCGAGGGTTGCTTTACCTTCATAGAGACTCTAGACTAAAAATAATACACAGAGATTTGAAGGCAAGTAATATCTTATTAGATGATGAACTCAATCCAAAAATATCAGACTTTGGTATGGCTAGAATCTTTGGAAGAACTGAAGATCACGCTAATACTAATAGGATTGTTGGGACATAGTAAGTATATTTTCTTTATCCATTATTTGAAGAAAATTATTGGAGAATCACGGTTGACATTTGAATGCAGTGGTTACATGTCTCCTGAATATGCAATGCAAGGACTGTTTTCAGAGAAATCGGATGTGTTTAGCTTTGGTGTTTTGCTGCTAGAGATTGTTAGTGGAAGAAGAAACTCAAGCTTTTATGATGATGAGCATTCTCTTACCCTTCTAGGATTTGTAAGTCACAATAATTTCTAACTCAATAATAGGAATCTTTGCCGAAAGCTAATTGTTTTTGTTTTCATTTCAGACCTGGGCACAGTGGAAAGAAGGCAATATATTATCTTTAATAGATTCGGAAATATATGATCCTAATAATGATGAAAATATGTTAAGGGTCACTCACATAGGACTTTTATGCGTACAAGAAGTTGCTTCAGACAGACCCACAATGGCTACAGTAGTTTCAATGCTTAATAGTGATGTTGTCTTTCTTCCTCCTCCAAGTCAACCTCCATTCATCCTGGTGCAAAATATGGTTAATTCAGAGTCATCTGAAGAAAGTCAAAAAGTTTGTTCCGTAAATACAACTAGTATTACAGAAGTTCGTGGTAGGTAGCAAAAGAAGCCTATGAAAGATGAGTAATGAAATTGATTACGTGACAGAGAAGGCCGTGGCTATGCAGACTATGCAGACTTTATGTGAAATTTGAATTTTCTGCTGGATTTTTAATCTTCTGACGACTAACACAAAAAAAAAAAAAAAAAATCAATAGAAAAATTTGTACTCATTACGTGATCTCAAGTCTCATTACTTGAGGTAAAAGAAAGATTGGAAACTTAAATTTTAGATTGCGCGTAGGATGCAGAAGACGTTGCAAGATTATCTGAAGGAGGCATTAATTGAACTATTGCTGAAAATTTATGACGATCGTGAATCAGATGGACAAAGGCATCAGAATTCACAAGATGATCATGGATCATCTGATCAAGATTTTTCTGTATCAAGTCATTGTTATCTGTATCAAGTCCTTATGTTTGTGGCACTAGGTTGGCTAGAATCATTTTTCTGACTTTAATGATGAAAATGCAAATAAATGGACTTTTATCAATGTGAAAGGTATTTCACAATTGACCTAACTCTTGAAGAATTCAAAGTGCAGCTAGCAGTAGTGCATTTTGAAGGCAAGGCACTATAATGACATCATCCCTTACAAAATGCACAAAAACTGTAAATTGGCCCACTTGGACTCTATATATATTGGTCCACTTGGGCTGATATATGTTAAAAGAAAGATTTGGAAAATTTTGGTGAAGATTCCTGGTTTGATTAATGAATTTGAGTTAGTGCGGAAAATATTTAATATAATTTGAAAAATAAATAATTAAAATCAAATTTTATTGTTATTAATATTTTTATGCAATATTAATTTTAGAGATAAATATTATTTATAAATAAATGATTTTTTATATCTATTTTATTGATTACAAGTTATTTTATTTTCAAATCAGATTTATTACCATTGACTTTAATGACCCGTAAGTCTCTCTTCTATCTATGAAAAAAAGAAACAACATATACAAATTTTGGGAGACACATAATTTTGTTTTGTCATGTATAATGAAGACATTTTTTCTCTAAAACGTTATGTCCGTCTCAACCTTCTAAGTGATTTATGTTTATTTCTTCGATTATAATAGCATCATAATATATTTTTGTTATTATTTGTTTGAATTAATGAATCTTTTATTACATTTCTCTTTCTTATTCTTATATAAAATTATGTTAACTATTTTGTTGGAGGATTAAAGTATGATATCCGAAGTGCATATATTTCAATATATATATATATATATATATATATATATATATATATATATATATATATATATATATATATATTAACACACATTATATAATGTAATATGTAACATAAGCTAATTATATTATTGAAAAAAAAAAGCACAATGTGCAACAGCTCAATAAAACAGTAAAATCGAGTTTCAACACTCAATTAATTTTATCAGCTATTTACCTTCTCCAATTAATGCTCTGCAATTCACTTGTACCAAAAGATATTCCAACCAGTATTAGGATAGGTAAAAGAAGAATGATGAGGGTTTCAGAAAGGGTAAAGAATAGCAAAGAGACAAAGCAGAGGGAGCAAACACCTGGACTACCTTTCCACGTAATCCTTTAGCCGTATATTCTCTTACCTCAACCTTGTGCTTTTTATGATTTTCCTCCCACCTGAATCAGCAGTCACGTGTCCACTCTTTCTAACAGCATTTGACATTAATTCTCCTTCTTTCTTGACACATGTTACATTGCCCTTCTTGTAACATTCCTTTCGAGATGTCATGTAGCATCTCTAAAGAATATTACTTTTTCGAAAATAAAAATGAATAGTAAAATAATCTAAAACACTGTAATAGCAATAAAACCTCATTTATAATCGCATATTCCGAAAAGTGCGGGAAAATAAAAACTTTAATTATAACTGAATTCCAAGATTCGCAATTACATTAATGCCAAAAGCCCATCAAAGTTCAACATAGTAAATTTTACATCAAAAGTCTAAATATAAAAAAATCCTTTCAAAAACCCAGGTAGCCCCTGCACTCCGCCTCTGAGCATCTCCTGGCCCACCTGTCAAATCATCTGCTTTCGGATATCCGATCATCTCCACACACACACAGAAAGGGTGAGTTATGCACAATATATAAAAGTATACATGAAATAAATATGCCACCCATCCCAAAATTTACATGACTAAATATTTCATTGTTTTCAAATTACCCATCCATGATCTCATAGTCCTTCATGAGTCATATACATGAACTAGGTCTTAGGACTTCAGTGTGCTCCCACGAAACTAACTCATTCGTGGTCCAACCCTATGAGCCTATCCTACTAATAGTCCTGCCCTATAGACTCCTCGTCTGTAGTAAATCATCCAAGCCTTCTTAACTTGGACCCTGGCACGCACGCAATCACCATACTATGGACTCCTCGCCCAATAGTAGCCGATGGGAAAATAACAGTTCCTTGCCCATCGTGCGTCCGACGCATGTAATCAGCACACTAAGGACTCCTCGCCACTTAGCAGCCGATGGAAACTACACAGTTCCATGCCCATCATGCGTCCAACCAACAAGCACATCCAGACCCTTATTGGACTTAGTCCTTCAAGCCTGACACCACCACCACATGCATATACTTCCTATACTTACGAAAAAGTAGCCAAACCAACACATAAAACACATACAAACATGGCAATTTCCATAAACTCGCTTAAGCCAAAGACCCTCGCCCAAGCCAAAGTGATTTAATTTTTTGATCATTTGATTAGATCATTAGTATAACACTTTAAAAAATACTCTTCTATCAAACAATTGGATCGTTAGATTTGATCATTAATATAATGCTTTAAAAGATGTGAAGGTGGAGAAGTATAATTTATCTTGTTTTCATCTTCAGCTTCCCTTTTATCACTTTTACAAATGAATTTATTATTTTATTTTTTATCGATATACTTATTTTTATATATATTAAAAAATAATTTATTATAATTTAATAAAATATTAAGAGACATAATTATTAGAAAGAAAAAAAATATTATAATTAAGTCACATATAAAAATCAGTTATAAAAAAAATACATAATACATCATTTTTTTTCTATAATCATAGAAAATGAGTATACAAAAAGCTCGTGAAATAAAAAATAATTTTAAAAACTATTAAACTAATATTTCATCATCAAGTGAGACAAGAGAGAATTACATTTTTTTTCGAGAAATAAAGGAAACAAATGAGAAATGAGAGCAGAAATAATGAATATGTATCTAACTTCATTTTTTCTTCAAAAATAAAAATAAACATGAGGGTGAGAGATGAGTATAATTTTATGAAAAAAAAATAAAAAGGCAACCACAAAAGAAAATAAAAAATATCTTAATAAATGTTTAGTTTAATTATTCTTTTGCTTACTGTTACTGTTTTACACAATTTCAAGTTGGTCATTCAGTTTTATAGTGTCAGTTTATTCCCAATGTTTGAATCGCAATTTCATATGTTTAGACGAAAATAGAGACCAAAAGAATAATTATACCTAACTATTTTTATTTTTTATTATGTTTAATTTTATGTTTAATTATTTATTAACATTAAATGTTTTATTTTATAAAAATAAGTAAAAAACAAAATTTAATTTAAATCAATTTTTAAATTATACTATTTATAATTTTAAAATTTTAAAATATATATATATATATATATATATATA
>Ga0209589_1010381_pt1 | contig 13599 bp, 9 predicted proteins | sample CowpeawhiteBW_FD_187525 | JGI IMG/M metagenome (GOLD analysis project Ga0209589, IMG submission 187525) | Root nodule microbial communities of legume samples collected from California USA - Cow pea white BW (SPAdes) (version 2) | ecosystem: Host-associated > Plants > Roots > Nodule | place: USA...
GTTTGGCATTGAGTTGGCATTGCATGGTCATGGGTTCAAACCTTGGCTTGAACAAAATAATTTTCTTTTTGTAAAAACTTAGCCTAGCATGGAAGTGAAAGGGGCACGAAAACCCTAGAGTACATGGAAGCAAAGGTGGCTGAAAAACATAAGGCATTAGACCATTAAGTGAAGGTTAATGATGGATTAATTTCTAAATTCGTTTTGGTGCAATAAAACCATTTTAAGAGCTCAATAAAAGGCTAATTAGGAGTAAGAGAAAGGGTTTGGTGAGGTTGTTATTGTGGATGCAGAAGAGAGCACGAGTTTGTGAGTTGTGGTGACTTTTGAGTGATGCTTCAGGGGCTGTCTTGAGAGAAAGGAAAAGGAGGACATTGGTGATCAAGGGAGAGCTTGCAAGAGTCAAGGCGAAGCTAAGGGAATCCAAGTTAGGGGAGTTCCCATTACGTGTTTTAATTTGTGTTATCATATATGATGGGTTCTGAGTTACGCTGGAAATGAAAAACTTATAAATTCTTGTTCAATTCGCACATGCCTTTTTCCCTAATTTCTAGGTTTCCTCCATGAACTGCCAGGTGGCAGAGGCTGAACCGCCAGGTGGCACGAACACAGTTACTCTATCTTTGGCTGTTTTGAACAATTTTGGGGTACCTGAGATGTGGCCATGATGTTTTTATGTTTGATTGTTGATGAAGGATTATCTTGTTCCTTTTCAAGATTATTGAATATGGTGTGAGTTGAGTCAACAAGTCAACCCAAAGTCAAGGTCAACAAGTCAACTCAAAAATAGTCAACCAAGCCAACTTAAAGGAATTTTAAACTAAAGAAAATAAAAGCAAAGGAAGGGATCAAGGAAATCCCTTTCTTCTAAGCATGTGCCATGGGCCATCATCCTTGGTAGGGATCAATCCTTTATCAATTGTTAATTTTGATGTCTATGATCGATTGTGTATATTATGCTATGTTGGAAGATATGACTTTTGATCTGAAATTGGGGGTTAGGGTTTATATTGGTGGTTGAAAACCATTATGCATGATGTAAGTACACTGTTTGATAAAATGGGTGTTATTTTATGCAAAGTATAAACATATTTTTTCTGTGTGAGGGTGAGGAGTTGTATGCAATGGACACTGCTGTGGATTATTTTGAGTCCTAGTGGTGATTTTATGTGATGGGTGTCGTGTGGAATAGGTTGAAAGCAAGATGGGATTGGTAGTGCAGTGGGAGTAGAAGGGAACTCAATCACGAGTATGAAATGGAAGTGTAGGAGAAGGTGTTAATTGAGATATAAATGTCAAGATTGAATGAGAATATGCACGTGAGACTATAAGAATATCATAACTATGTGTTAATTGGTCAACGAAGGCGAGATTAATATAAGTAATGTGGCAGGGATTGTATCTGGTTTCTAAACAATTGTTTTGCGAAAATGGTTTGCTATAAAATATTGATGTTATGTTTGGAAAGAACTGCAGTGGCATGAGTGATATAAACATTAGATGGCATGATCAAAGATTGAGTGTATGTTGCAGGTTTATAGTAGAAATTGATGAAGAGTAAATGTGCAAGATGATAATCGAATTGGTATGATTTAATTGTGTATATGTGTATTGGGCATGAGTTATTGGTATATGTTGAGTTTGGTTATAGTTTTATGTCTGTAAATACTATGATTGGCATGAGGATGATGTATGGTACGTTTGGGGGTCTCTTAAGACGTAAGCAAAATGCCAAAAACTAGTAACATTGCGCTATTGGTATGGCACCTAGCGGCACGGGGCGAGCCGCTAGGCGGTAGAGTAAAAAACCAGTGATAGTAGTCACTCTGCGGGTAGGGTGCCTAGCGGCAGGGACGGGTCCGCCAGGCGGAAAGGTGAAACAGAAGGCCTAGGAGGAGGCTGGCGCTTGGCGGCACGAGATGGGTGCGCCAGGCAGTGACGGTCAGAGAGGTGCCTAGCGGTAGGGTGGAGCCGCCTGGCGATGACGGTGCAGTGATGAATCTGTAGGCACTTCGCGCCTAGCAGTGATTGATGCCCGCCAGGCGGTCTGAAGCTAGATTCTGCCTAGCGGCGTGAGATGCGCGCCAGGCGGATTTGGTCCAGTGATGGTGCGCGAGGAAAGTTTTCTACACCACTTTAAGGGATGTTCATGATACGATGCTTTGGCTGGGGCCCAATTACGAATGTATCTTGTATTGGGGTAACACGTGACCACTTTAGGTTGTAGCTTGATGGTTTAGGAAGTCCAGTGGAGTGTGCGGGTTGTGGCTCGTACGACAAGGTTCTGGATGATTGTCCTCTTCAGTGTATTCTGATAGAGTTTTGGTAGTATGGGAAAAACTACAAACTTATGTTTGTTTTGGGGAACTCCACTTGGTGTCACAGTTAGATGCTGTGGCAAAGTTATTCCCATGTGTGGACTATTAGGTGGTGGCCTGTAGTTAGAGGGGCGAGTAGACACTCGTGCACAAAAGATCGATCATTGATCTCACCTAAATGGTATAGAAATGATAGACGTCTAAATGCAAGTACTGGTAATGGAGAAGGGTAAAATGGAGTAGCATACTAACCCGAGTTTAAATTCTTAGATGTTGTATCTAATATTATATTTGTTGGTTTTATTTAAATGAGCTCACCCTACTTGTGTGTGTGTGGCGATGATCATGTAACTTGTTACATGGGAGCAGATGTTAATGTAGGTGAGCAGACAGATGCATAGAGATTGAGTGGGGAACTCTTCGGGATTTTTCGCACTAGTTTATTTTATCAGACTATGGTTTTATTGTAATAATTTTATAGACCATTTTATTTGTAATACTGAATTAATGCGAATTATTTTACCTATTTTAACGCGTCTAATTTAAGGTTTTGATATTTCCCGCAGTTTGGGAAATTGATGAATAATAAATGAGGTTGTTTATCATTATTTATTTTTTTTGTTTATTTTCATAAGTAATTTCCGGCTAGGACGTTACACGGAATGTATCCCTTTAGTTGTGGCTCGGGATAGGGGTTAAGCACGTGACATTCTTTGAGTTGTGACTCGGAATGGCATCTCTTGAGTTGTGGCTCGGGTTGACGAGTGTTGCCGGTGTGAGTGTGCACATTGTGGAGTGTACAGATGGGTTCAGTTAGATTGTCTTCCTCAGAATTAAACTGACGAGTTTGGTAGTCTTGGGACGTTACGAATGTTATTCGTATTGGGAACACCACCTGACGTTACGATGTGTGATCCGTAGCATGATTTCCCGCACGTGCTTTGCTAGTTGTGGCTGGTAGGTATGGCAGCTAGACAAATTGAAGTAAGCATCAGAAGACGTAGGACACGGGTAACATGGTAGTGGCCATGTGTGTGAAATCAAAGGATATGAGTTTCTTTTGTGTGATTGTAATTATATGATTTGTATGCATATGTTTTATCCTGTTAGCTCACCCTATTTGCGTGTGTTTGGCGATGATCATGTATGTGGTACACGACAACAAATGATGTTGCAGGTGGATCTAGATTGGGAGAGTTTTATCAGAGTTTTACTGTTTTCTGATTTGGAATAATTTTTAAACTCTTATTAGTAGACGTTGAATTTTGTAATGGAGTTATAGTTATGATTTTACCGTTTATTATATAATGAATGAAATTTTTAAATTTTGTGTGTTTTTGGGAAATGATGTTTCATTAAATGCAGTTTATTTATGATTTATTCAATTTATTTAATTAATAATCTATAATATCTGGTTGGGATGTTACATAGTACATGATGAGGGCTAGATTGTTGTGAATGTTGACATCAGTTTAGCTAGGTTCTTAAGTGGATTAAACCTCGATATAAGAGATAGAGTTGAACTTCTACCTTATAGAGATTTGAATGATTTAGTTCAAATGTGTATAATGGTATAAAAAAAACCTTGAGAAAATGTTTTTCAAGAAAGATCAAGCTCACTTTAGTTCCTATGGCAAGAAAGATTTTAAAAGGGAAGAATCATCTAAGAGCTTAGCCAAAGAAAGTGATAAAGGCAAGGGTGAATCATCCACATCCACTCGCACTAGTAACATTAATTGCTTTAAGTTCTTTTGGAAGAGGTCATATAGTTGCTTAGTGCCCTACCAAAAGGTCTATAATCTTAAGCGACATTGATCTCTATAGTAGCCAAGACGAGTCAAGAGTCTAATGGAGAGGATGCATACCCTTGTGAATCAACCTAGTGCTCTACACATCATACAAATAGAGAACATTTTTTATACAAGATGTCATGTTTCAAACAATATATGTTCTCTAATTATGGATTATGGTTCTTATTACAATTGTTGCATCACTAGATTGGTTGAGAAGTTGAATTTAGTTGTAATGCCCCATCCCAAACCATATAAACTTCATTGATTAAATGAAGATGGGTATATCGCGGTTAAAGACCAATTGAATGTACAATTCTCCATAGGCAAATATCAAGATGAAGTTTTATGTGATATAGTTCCCATGTAGGCTTGTCATATTTTGTTAGGATGATCATGGCAACTTGATAGAAAATTTATACACAATGGTTTTTCTAATGAAATTACTGTCTTACACAAGGATAAGGGTGCCAACTTGCTTCTTTAGGAAAAAACATCATCAAATTCCTTCAAAATATTTTCAATAGAAGGAGGTAAAGACTTATATAAAGACTCACTAGAAGTGTAGTGAGTAACCCTTGACACAAAAGGAGGTAAGAAGGTTGTTCATATTGAAGTATATGTTTTGTTCCTGCAGAGAACAAACAAGAGGTTAGACACAAGCGTCACCTTACCATGTAGCCCGCTATCTCTTCAGTTGGCCTCTTCCCGGTCGATACATGTCAGCTTGGACCCAGGAGGGGTTACCTGCAGAAGAATCTCCGAAGCTTAAGTAAGTCAAAGCTCTCAGAGAGTCAAATCAGTGATTAATGAATGCGTACCTTTAAATGATGGGGTCCACGTGTATTTATAGGGCATTAATGACGTTTTGACCATTTCATGGGCTGGGTTTTGTCATGGGCTGTAGTTTGGGCCATGAATGGGCCTGGGCCCCAAACCAGGCCCTTGAGACCTATTGAACGCGGGGCATCGATGTTAGTTAAAGTTCATTGGAGTAGTCGGTCTCGACCGGCTACTTGCCTAGATGGCTTGTGTTGGTGATGTCCGGGTACTAGGTGGTTTCGATGTGCACACTGTTTACTTGGTTGAGTTTGGCTAGGTACGGTACATGTTTTAAAGATTATTTATTTAAAAGAGCTTCATGCTAAATAACTTTTGGGAATGGAACACCAATTTTCCCACCTCAAGCCCTCTGCTCTCTACTCTTGGACTTTTCTTTTTCTTTTTGTTCTTCCTCCATCTTGAGCTTCATTTGTACTTGATCCTCAACCACTTGACTTGGGGGTGGGAGGATGAAGTACACATTTCTTTCCCTTGTGATGGAGGGTGATTTTGTGAGAAAGACAATTATAGATAGATTTTCTGTCAAATTGTCATGGTCTTCCTAATAAAATGTGACAAGCCTCCATAGGAACTACATCACATAAAACTTCATCTTTGTATTTCCCAGTGGAGAATTGCACCTTCACTTGACTTATAACTATGCTATCTCTATCTTTGCTTAGCCAATAAAGCTTATAAGGTTTGGGATGGGGTAACACAACTAAGTTCAACATTTCAACCAATCTAGTGCTGCTACAATTACAACATAAGCCATTATCAACAATGAGAGAATATATAATGCTTGAAGCATTACATCTTGCATAAAAGATGTTCTCTCTTTATGTGATGTGGGCAATACTAGGCTAATTATTGAGGAGCATTTTAATCATTAGAAGCTTTCCTTCACAAGGGTATGCATCCTCGCCATTTGACTCTTATGAACTTTCACTCTCACTCTAACCAATGCTAGTCTCTTCTTGATTGCTATAACGGTCAATGCCCCTTAAGATTATATGACCTCTACCCAAGCACTTAAAACACTTAATATCACTTTTACGAGTGTGTACAAATGCTTCACCCATGCCTTTTTCTGGCTCATTGGCATAAGAGTTAGCTTGATCTCTTTTGGGAGATGATTTCCTTAATAGTTGTTGCTCTACCTTGATACACATTTAAACTAAGTCTTTCAAATCTCTATAAGGTAGTACCTCCACTCTATCTCTTATTTCAAGGTTCAACCCACTAAAGAACCTAACTAAAGTTATAGCCTCTTCTTCAAATACCTCGGCCCTCATAATGAATAACTCCATCTTTTTCCTATATTCCTCCACAGTTATAGACCTCTATTGAAGTCTCTAGAGTTTCTCCATGAGTTCCCTATTGTAATAGGAGGGAATGTGCCTCCTCCTAAGGGAAAATTTAAGATCATTGGAATACTTGATAGCAAGATTATTATGGCGCATTCTATCTTGGACTAAGGAGGTCCACAAATACATGGCATGCCCTTGAAAGGTTAAGGTAGCTAGAGGGAACTTCTTTTCTTCACAAATTTGGTGGAAAGCAAATAATTGCTCCACCTTCATTTCCCAATCCATATATGCCTCAAAATTATCCTTTCCATAGAAATAAGGTAGGTCTACCTTAACTTCTCTAGGGTTATGTTCTTTTCTTTGCCTCCTAATGTGAAAAGGTTGTTGATAGTATTCTCCAAACCCTAGCCCTTGATTAGAGAGAGTCTATCCACTCTTACTGCCTCTTGACTTATGGATGCTTGAAGCTCTTGGCTCTTTTTATTCCCTATTAACCCTAATCTTTTCCTCTAGGCGACTTATTTGAACTTCCCTTTCTATGTTGTTTTTTTCTTCTAGCTTGGGATTCTTGTTTCGTCCAAAGTTGGAATTGATTGAGTTTCTCAGAAAATAGTTTCAAGGAATTTTTAGAACCCTCAAAGCCACTCTAATTATGTTTGAAAACATGTCTTGAAATCTTTTAATTTTAAAAGTTTTCTTAGAGTGAAAGTCTTTAGTATTTAACAAGTTGAGTCACAAAGGACTGCTTAAGTACTAAGTCTTACCTAGCCCAAACTTACTTTGCTACTCCCTTTGCTATTTTCATAAAAAGATGTTCTCTTAAACTTAGAAGATGTACTAAAAAGGAACATAAATAAATCAAACAATTGATACTAGTCAAAGCCTTAAAGTGAGGCTTGTAACTTTAGCTAGCAAGACACTCTCACCGTCTACAACAAATACTAAACAAGTTCACAAGCCAAAAGATGGAAGAACACTAAAGTTTTTTCTAAGACAATTTGGTTTAAAGGCCTTTTACAAAGAAGCAAATGAAAGAACAACTTTTACAAGCCAAATGTGGCTAAATTCCCGAGACCACACTCTTAGCTCCTTGGTGTTTAAGCTCACTTCTTCTTCTAACTTTAAGTATGTGGTGTGCTCCTTGAAATTTCCTTGGCTAGGAGCTTCACTTGAACCTCCACCCTCCAATATGCTACCTCTTAGCAATGGTCTACCTTGGAAATTTTTTTGGTATACCACAATTCAATGCACACCGAAGAATAACCAAGATAATAAAGCAATAAAAGGCTAAAACATAAGAAGAGCTAAATTCAAAGAGAATAGAATTGAGACAAAACGGAAAGAGTGGCCAACAAATTGACAATCAAGAAATTAAAGGCAATTAACAAGGCTAGCACAAACAAAATGTACCTATGAATGCCACTAGAATAGATTGAGAAATCAAAAACAGAAAGCAAACTTTAATAAATTGCAAATAAGTTGTTCTTAATTTCAAATTTGGACCCAAAACAAGTGGAATAATCCATCGTTGTTAAAGCCAACTAAAAATATACTAAAGCAACGTCAAAATACACTTTACTATGACTTATCACAATGTTGCTAGTCAGAAAAATGTAAACAGATGCCTTCACTTCAACTATTTATCGTTTTTTCATTTCTCAAAATTTTTCTATGATTCTTTTTTTCGTGAAGGTCTTACACAAATGCTATACAAAACATATATGAAATTGCACTTCTCAAATAAGTGTGATAAATCAAAAGTGTAAAGTGTACAATCTGAACAAATTATTGGAACAAAAGTGGAAAACTGAAACAAATTTGTAAAATGTAATTGGAAAAGTTAGTGCTATAAACTTGATAATGATCTAATATCAAGCATGACTCATTAGAGAAAATCTAAGACACTTCATAGCTAAACGTATCTGTGACAATGGCTTGTAATTGCATTAAGAACATATTACATTTCAGCAAACAATGATTTCATCCAACATTTTGCATTGGTGCCAATATTCAATCCATAAAAGGAAACTTTAAATGGTCAAAATCATGAGATTTGACATGTAAATGAAGCAGATGACTAAGACAACAAGGATATGATGCTTAAATGAAATAAAACTCAAACAAACATGAATTCGCCAATTAAAATGAAGACTACTTAATTAAAATAAGAAAATACAGCACAGGAAAAAAATATTTGAGTTCCTACTTGATTGCATGGAATGATTCAAGGAGAAATTAAGGTTGAATCATCATCCAACCATGTAAACACAAGATCAATGGTAGAAACAAGCAAGACAAGTAAGAACATACAATACAACATATAATTTAAGAAGAAAGGAACGAACACTTAAGTTAAACCGAGAAGGTGATTATGTTAGCACAATAGACCTTGGTGTATGAATTTGATGAAGCTAGTGCAATTGATCATGTGAAATTGATGAAGACTTAATGAAGAATTGTAGTGATTAGTTGTTGATCAAGCTTGTGGTTTGTTGTATCTAGAGTTATCATGAAGATCTCAAAGCTTGAAGATTATATTGTATTCATATGACACAGGATAAATGACCTTTGTCTTGTGTTTGACTTTTCAATGTGATAAAAAGGTTTCTAACAGGTTAAAAGGTTTGCGACATATAGTTCTGGTATGAACGTATTCAATCATTTGAATTATTAATTAATCTATTGAAAATTAACAAGTACGGACAAATAAACCTATTGAATTCACTTATGACCAAGCTATATAAGTTGGTTTTTTAGAGAGTGGAGTAACACTTGAGATTCTGAGCGTGAAAAATAGTGGAACGAATTTGGAGAACTTTCTCTCTGTTACACAATGTGAAGTTTGTGATTGAAGGATATTTGATCTTGAAGCATTTTTGCTTGTGTTGAAGATTGAAGAACACATTGTTAGTTGGCTAGGGAGATCTACCACTCAGGTTTTGTTGTTCTTGAGCTTCTGAGTGTTTCTTAATGTGATGGGTTTTGCTTTATTAAAAGTGTAATCTTTGAGGGATTTTGTAATTCTTTTAATATAAGGCATGATCAGGCTCAAGTTATCTTGATAAACTAGATATACCTCAGTTTTGAGTGTGTTAGAATAGATGAGACTAATACTTATAAACAAGAGGGGGGTGACTTGATTGTGACAAAATTTTACTTCTTTTTTTGGTTCAAGAATAACTTTCAAAAGTTTCTCTAATCAATTAAAAAAGGAATTAGTATAATGCTCAGTTTATGACCCTTTACTCCTTGAATGCTTGTAAAGAAGATAATTAAAGAAATATGAGACAAAGGATTTTATACTGGTTCGATTCTACACGAATCTACATCCAGTCTTCTTCTAGCAACCCAAGCTAGAAGGTTTCCACTATATCAAAGAGTTTTACAAGAATTACAAGTACTCCTTAATAATTCTAAACCCTAAGATATCAAGATCTTGATAGCCCTATCAAGAATTACTTCCTAATGCAATGCTACACACAATTGCATCAAGAACATCATCACCTACACAGTGATAAAAATGTGAATCAATAACAAAAGCTAAGGAACGAATACACCAGTAAAACAAGAAAAATTTACATGATCATCCTAAGCCAAGCAAGATCACCATCACACCAATCAATCTTTGAACAAATCTTGATGAAGTAGTTGAAATTGATTAGTGCTCACTCAAGAATGCTCCAAGAACTCTCTGATCTCTCTCTTGCGCTTTTAGAATAATGAAAATTGGATTGATTCAATTTAGAGAGACATTGGGTTCTTAAAATTGTTTTTCTTTCGCAATTAATTAATTACACCATTTTAATGTAATCGATTAATTCGATATTGAATTCAATACCCATTGAGAAGACTTACACAGTTGATTAATATAGTAGCTCTAATTGATTAATATATCATTTTTATCAGAGTTTAGTATTACTTCTAATCAATTTTGTTGTGATTAATATGGTATTAAGATATCTAGCTTGGCTCACAACATCTTTAGACTTAATCCCACTATGACACTATTATATGTGAGTCTTTTTCTCTTGGGAATCATCAAAACTAGAATTTTGAAGCTTTGATATACTTTGTTCCTTTAAATAACAGAGTGAACCAGTATAAAAATTTGTGTGCTTTTGTTTGTATCCTTCTTCTCTCCTTGGTTCTGAATATAAAATTTCAAGAAATTTGTGTTTAATAGTCTTTTATCGGTTCTTGAGTGCTTTGATATTTCTTTTGAGTTTATCTTTAAATTCATAATTATGCAGAATTCCTAGTATTTCCATCAAATATTTTGATATTTTGATATATGGAAACATATTGTTTTGTTAACTGTTTAATGAAATCAATTTATTATCCTTGTTTTCAATCTATTGAAAGTGTACAATTTAGTAGTAATTGTATTCTGATTGCGTGTTTGGTTTAATTCAATCAAAAGGTGTTTTAAGAAATAAAAGTAATCAAAGTTTTCAAAAAGCCAATTCAAACCCCACGGTTTCTTGGCTTATTACCCATTTTATTACTCACAGGTTTAAGCTCGCTCTAGATATCACTTGATGACTCACCCTGCGTGTGCTTGATGGAAAAAGGTGGCTCCATGACTTGGATTAGCGGAAGCAAATTGTAAATTAGTGATTCAGTGATAGGAGAATTAAGTGGTGGTGAAAGAACTCTAAGAAGATTGGGCCTATCTTATACAAGGAAGGCTAGAGCGGCTTCCTAACAGAAACTTCTAGCTAGGTGACTCTCAAGTGCAAGTTGTGGAGTGATCTCAAAAGTATTTCCTTGCACTATAGCCTTTATTTATAGTAGCAGACAAGCTCTAAATGCAAGCTAAATGAGCATCGAAATTGAATGCAAATGTCATTGGCCACTTGGCATGGTCACGCTTCCCACATATACACCATGTGCTAAATGTGCAATGCATGGACAAGCTAGCAACATTCTTGGCATTGGCTTTTGAAATTGGGCTTGAATGGTTCCAATTTCAAAAGCAAGATGAGATATGATCCAATCTTCTTTGTAGAATTTTATAAATTATTTTGAAAGGATGGGCTAAACACTTGGCCCAATTTAAATCTACACTAATGGATTAGGAAAATCCCATCAAATCTTGATATCTTCCTTGCCTTATGAAAATAGCATTTGAAGCCCATTTAACCCATTGGTAATCTACAATAATGGATTAAGAAATAAATCTCTTCTTGTGTCCTTCTCAACATGCCTCTGCTGACTAGGCCTTTGATTAATCATAGGGTTGGGCCTAAGTCAACATTTGGTTATCCTTCTCCTTTAAGAATTAAGATTATCCTTCTCTCATAAGAAGTAAGAGAGAAATATAGTTTTAAATGACCTAATGGAAATGTATAAAGGATACTTAGTTGAAGAAATTTAACGATAATTCTTAAAAATAGCGAAAAAGTTAAATTACTTCTCGAGGAATATTATTGAAAAATCAATATTGAAAAATCTATTTGTTGAGAAAACTTAAATACAAAATACAGTATATTCAAGTATGTGTTTAAAAGAATTGTGTACCTGAAATCAATGAAGAATTCATCTGTTTGGAAGCGCGTGTGAGACGATACTGCTCTCTTTCTGGTAGGTTATTCTAAAATGTATCTCACAAATATAGTTTTACGTTGTCTATTAAAACTAACTAATGAAGTATCAATTTTATATCCTTACCAGCAGAGACTAGAGACCTCTCAATAAGTAATTGAATATTTAAGTCTATCATAGACCATGCAATAAACAATCCAACTCATCACAAACTGATCATTAGAAACACAAAAATTATGTATTATCTGTAAAATTAATAACCATGTTAATAAAATTAATAGTAACAAATAATATAATTTATTGATTAATACTAATTTATAATAATAATAATAATAATAATAAAATAGAGAATAATAATCTAATATAAGAAAATTATATAAATACAACACTATTAAAAATAATGTATGTATTAAAAAAAATAAGATATTGATCAGATTGTACCAAAATCCAATTTTACTTTACATTACACCCATAATCGATATTTCTATATTCTAAAAATAATGAGATAAAAAGTTCATTATTGGGTAATAGAAAATATAGAAAAGGATTCTTCAGATGTTGGTTTTCTACTCTTAATAATATCCATCTTTAAGAACGCGTTTGCGTGTTATTTTTTTTCCCACACTTTTAGAGATGTGAGATGACTAAGATGTGACGAATTAAACTGAACCATGTGTCAAATATTTATCCTTTGTCAGTACATATTAAACAAATTATCAAACTCAATTACTTACCTTTGCGCATAGTTTAATATAATTTAAATTAAATTTCAATACTTTGTAACAAGCAATATTTAAACAAGATACGGCAGTTATGATCACTTTATTTTGTCTTCAAGCATGATGCATGACAACCTAATTAAAATGTACTTAAAAGTCAACACAAACACTAGAAAGTTGTTACACCAAAGGAGTAAAAATAAATGATAAAGAAAGTATAAAAGTGATTCCATTACTAATAAGAGGGTTGGTAAAATAAGAGTTCAACATAGAGTCAAGCAATTTATGAAGACTCGATTCAATTCACACTTAAACAAATCATCAAATAATGATTAATTTTGTGACAAAAGATATGTTTAGAAATCAATCTAGTAACCTATTTTCTATTCAGAGACTAATTTAAAAGTAAATTCTTTTGGTAGCCAAAATTTCAATAAATAATGCTAGTGACAATTTAGAAACTAATTCATAATAAAAACTAGGTTTAATTATGCCTTTGGTCCCTATTTTGGAGTCAAAATCTCAAAATGGTACCCAAATTTTTAAAAGTCTCAAAATGGTCCCTTTCTTTGTTAAAACGTCTCACGTTTGCCCTTTCCATTAAGTCAAGGTTGACGCCGTTAGAGGGAGTGTCACGTGTCAGTTTCTCGATTTTTTGAATTTTTTTATTATTTTTCTTTTGAATTTTTTTTAAAAAATCAAAAAATTGCCACCTGTCAAGCTGTCATCGTGCCACGTGACAGTGATAGAGTGACGTGGTAGTGATAGTGACACGTGTCAGTATTATGCCAGGTGTCATTTCCTTAGTCTCAATTTGGTCCCTTTATTTTAATTTGTCTCAATTTAGTCCCAATTTTTATAAAAAATTAGCAATTTTGTCCCTCTCCAAATTGAAATCAAATTTAATTTTATATAAATGTTATACAAATATTTTTATTAAATTTGATATCTTTATTCAAATTGATATTGTTATTATATATTTTTAACATAGCTAAGTTTATTTAAAATTATGTTTCACATTCAACTTTACTTAAAATTGTTTTCAAATTTTAAATTTATATGTGTTTTATTTTTACATGAACTAGTTAATTTATGA
>Ga0209589_1010384_pt1 | contig 13599 bp, 8 predicted proteins | sample CowpeawhiteBW_FD_187525 | JGI IMG/M metagenome (GOLD analysis project Ga0209589, IMG submission 187525) | Root nodule microbial communities of legume samples collected from California USA - Cow pea white BW (SPAdes) (version 2) | ecosystem: Host-associated > Plants > Roots > Nodule | place: USA...
TAAATAGAGTAGGCTAATGGAATCTGGATTGTAGCACCTTAGGGTTGTCCTTTCACCGTTATAATGTCCTTCATATGGCAAATTATGATAATGCCATAAAATGCTCACAGCTTCTTGTGTAGTGACACATCTTCTAAGTAAGTTATCTGCTCCTATTTTAAATAAGAATGGATCATCCCATACGAACTGCTTGGCATCATGTAAAAACTTATTCATTTTCACTTTTTCATTCCATTCTATTCATAATTCTATTTAATGCTAACTTTATGATAATTGAATCTTTCACTTTAAAAATGTTTAATATTAATATTATCATATAAAATAGACGATCTCTTCCCTCTATTACTTTATTTGTGTGGTATATTCTTTTTACTTAATTAAAATATACTTTTTTATTTAATATTTAAAATTAAACTACGGATACTTAATTAAAAATTTTAAAATTTTTAATTCTAAATATATATTTTTATTTAATAAAAAATAATTCAAAACATCCGAATCATGATGAAGTTAAAATTTAATTACACCTAATGAAAAATATTAATTATTTCTTATTTTTTAAGGAAAAGGGTTAAGAAAAAATGTTCATTATTTAAGGAAAACAGTTAATGAAAAACATTATTTATTTAAGGAAAACAATTTATTTCAATATATTGTATTCTTCTTATTTTAAATATTAAAATTATGGCTCAATAGCAATATTATTATAGTAAGTTATTATTATTATATTATTATTCTTTTTAATATTTGATTTTTTTTCTTGATTTTTCTATTTTCATAATCTTTTTAATTTTTACTCTTTGTTGTTAACACTGATGTTAATGTCGTGTCAACAAAAGTTTTAATGTAAATCTCACCAGAATTAAAAATTAAAAGAATGATTTTATTTATGTATACTAAAATAATAAAGTTGATATTTACAAATAATAGAATGTAATTTCTTTACAAGGAAAATTAAATGTAATGCATCGGTGGATTAGCAACCAAAATACAGTGTCTTTTCGCTTCAAGACGTTATTAGTTTCGATCGGATGACCGTTAATTCCATATCCATGTTGGGTTTGTATACCTATATATTTTTTTATTATATCAATATTAATTAATTATTTTTATAAAATAATAAAAATTACAACAACAAAAAAATATAAAGTTATCAATTATTTTATATAAATGAAAGATATTTTCCTTTTTTTAATATTAATTATTTAAAAAAATTATTATTTCATATGTTTCAAATTAGAATATATAATAAAATATCACGAGAATCAAATCAATTATTAAACTTTTAAATATTAATGAAATTAATAACGATATAAATAATAAAAATAATAAAAATCATTTATCCTTTTACATTAAATGCATTATTATTTTATATTAACGATACAACTTATTTTTAATATATGGAGATATGTAAGAAAAATAGTCGAATAAGAAAACATGTCACACTATTAATGAAAAACAATTAAATTATAGACACTTAATTAAAATATTTTAAACTTTGAATACTAAATACATAATTTTTTTAATAAAAAATAATTCAAAAGATCCAAATTATGATGAAGATAAAATTATATTACATCTAATGAAAAATATTAATTATTTCTTATTAATTTAATGTAAATAATTTGTTTCTATATATTGTATTCTTCTTATTTTAAATATAAAATTATGGCTCAAATATAGGGCAATGTTATTATAATAAGTTATTATTATTATTATTATTTTTAATATTGGATTTTTTTTTTAATTATTACTATGGCTCAAATTATTCTTTCTGCTTGCAAAATCCATCCCATGATGTCATCAATATGAAATAGAAAAGGTTTATAATCTGTCTGGAAGGACAAATTGATTTTGGTATAATCTTGCCAAATCCAAGTTCTTAAAACATTAATACAAATCACAAAAAGATTTGTTTGTCTGGCAAATGAAATCACCAAACTGCTTTTTTTATCTGAGATGTGACATACTTATGACTGTTTTAATATATCTGATATTAAAGCATATACTAATAGGATGAATGGTCAAGTGATACATGGTTGATTTGATTTCCCTTAGGATCTCATGCACCAAAGAAAATCTCTATTGCAAAAGCTGGCTTCACCCTTAATTTATATTTACTTTATAAATCCTTAGGATTTCATGCAGCAAAATTTTCTTTAATTTTATTTAATATTTGTATCCGTGCAACACGAGATTTTAAAAATTATAACATATTTATTATGTTAATTTGAATTCATAAAAAAATATAATTATAATTTAATATCAATATTTTATTTTATAAAATTAGATAATAATATTTTGATTGTTTAGAAAAATGTATTTAAGTTATATATATATATATATATATATATATATATAAATATATAATAAAATATATTATATATAATTATTTTAAATAATATATTGTGTGATTGTGTTAATGAAAATTAAGAATATAAATTTAATTTTAAATGAAATAAACAATGTATAAAAATATAAATAATAGATGCTATGATAAAAGAAATGATGTTTAGTAAACTCTATACAATACAAAAGTTATATAATAAAAAAAGAAAATATGAAGTATAAAACTATTAATGATAAACCATATAGAAAAAAATGTAAAGAATAAATTTCATAGAAATAAGAAGGATGGACAATAAAAAATATATATCAATAGTAAATCTAAAACTACATAGGCTAAACCATCCAAAATATATATATATATATATATATATATATATATATATATATAAAGAGTAGAATTTGTAAAAATATAAATATTAGACGCATGATGGACTCATAAGGAAACTGTTGTATTTTAGTAAAATTTTTTTCTAATAAAAATATAAAGATTACTAATTTTTTTTTCCTTGAAATCATGAATCGTAAATAATATAAATAATTGACTTTGTTTTGGAAATACGGTGAGATCGAATTGAAAAAGATATATGTTATTTTTGTTATTCATTTTCTGTTTTTATTATTAACTAATTAAACATATACATTACAAACTTTTTTGACATCTTCATGAATTTTATTTACTCCATTTTGAATTTCATTTTGTTTTTTTAATTATTTGTAGTCATTATATTTTCGATGTACTAACGATCTAATTAATGAAATAGAGGAAATTAATTAACACATATGAAAAAATTTAAATTATTAATAATTCTAAAAGTAAAATTGTCATTACTAATTAAAAATATAAAACATATATAAAAAAACTGAGTTATTACATCGTTCAAATCACTTTATGAAAATAAACCGCAATGTATCAATAAATCGGTAATCAATATAAATCAATATTCAATAAGAATACAATCCATTACAAATAACTTAAATCTGTAATCAATATAAATCAATAATCAAGAATACAGTCCATTACAAATAAGTTAATAAACCATTTTTAATAAATCAATATTAAATGTGAATCAAGTTTATAGTTAGGGATCATGTTTTCCTGCAAGTAATTCCAACCATGGGTTTGGGAAGAGCTATCGGTTCAAGAAAATTTCACTTAAATTATTGGCCCATATCATATTTTAAGTTGAATTGGACCAATGACTTATGAGATTGTCATGTCTCCTCAGTTGGTCAACCTGCATTTGGTATTTCACGTCTCTCAATTAAGAAAATATGTGTTTGTCCATGTCATGTGCTAGAAGTGGACAATGTCCAAGTTAGAGAAGATCTTATAGTGGAGGTGCAACTTTTTAGTATAAAGGATCATTGGACAAAGCAACTTAGAGATATGAGAACAAGTGATTCTACTTGGAAGTTAGAGAAGGATATCAGGAACTCATACCCTTATTTGTTTTGTGGTAAGTCTAATTTCTGAGGTCAAACATTTTTGTTGTTAGGAAGAATGTAAAGACCTAGAAAAATGTATTTTAGGATTGATAAAATGTTTAAAATAAGGATACTCAATTATTTAATTTTAAAAAGTTAAAGTATAAATAAAAGTTTTATAAACGAGTTTTATTATTTATAAACACACCATCTCTCTAAAAATCCTTTTCCTATCACTCCCTCACTTCTCTCTAGGGTTTCTCACCCTATGTTCATCTCTTTGAAAATCAGAGACTACTAGAGTGATCCTTTAGGCATGCTCTTCACTTTTGTCTGATCAATTTGATTAAGTTGGTTTTATGCCCTTTTTCTCTTCGTCAATGGTTTTCTATGTTCATGTGAGTGATTTTTAGCTCGCACGTTTAAGTTATATTTGTGAGTCTCTATCGTTCAATGATTTTAATGGTATGGCCTGATCATGTTTGTGTTGTTCCTAGGTTTTGCTTTGTGCATCTTATTAGCGTGAAAGGGGGGTTTGGTATTCCCTAAGTCGTTTGAGTTGTCTCACAGATAAGGAAAGCTAATTACACTACTTTTGAGTTGTAGAAACACTGAATTAGTAAATTGTATGATTGTACTACAATTTTCCTATGCAATTAATCTGTTGAATGCTGCATGATGTGTGAATTCTAGGTGTTAAATATGATGTTGCTTACTTAGAAAAATTGGTTGATTTGATATTGCATTTGAGACCAATTAACATTTGTTAGCTTGATGCTTGATATTCATGGTTCACGCAAGTGAGACGTTCCACCTCACCACCCTCATAGTGCTTAAGTTGTTGTTTATACCCAACTTTTTTCTGTATCTTCAGAATCTAGATCCATAAGCTCTAGTGCACCATGTGGCTTGACTTCTTTCACTATGACATAGTGTGATGATTTAAGATTTTATGAGAATGTGATGAATGAGCTAAGTGTGATATAATGTGGTTGCTAGTTTTCTTGTGATTGTTATCATTATCATTATCTCGTTGTGCTCCTCGTACAAAAGAATGTGAACTAGAAGTTCAAAGAATAATTCATTTATAAAATAAGTTAATGAATTACAAAATGTTATTACTAACAAAAAAAGGGTAACTAAACCATATATACCAGTTGCTAATGCTCCAAATAGAATTGATATTAATTCATAACATGCCTGAAGAGTGGTAGGCTTGTTGGTTCCAAAGAAAAAAAGTCTCGAATGAGAAAATGAGCTAAAATACAAGATGACATAATTGAAAAGGTAGAAATCCTACAAAATTTATTTGATATAATTAATGATCCGATTCCAGAAGAATCTCAAGCACCTGAAATTGGATGAGATCTCAACAAAGTATGTCATAAATAAGATAATATGGAACCAAAATGAAGCAACATTGATAATTATTTTTGTAAGACCCAAGAAAAAAATTAGAATAAAGAGAAACACATGAAAAAAAGTAATTTCTTGATTTTAAATTGTTGATTTATTTAAATTAATTATTTTTTAAATTATGAAATAGGGGATGAATATGTGAGTGATTTAATTTATTGTTTTATTGATTTTAATTTTTAATATTATATTTAATATGGTTTATATTATTTATAAATTTGTGGTGCGTCTTATATCTTGATAAGCTTTGTAGCTTAGTGGTTTATTTGATGTTTTTTGTTGGAGGGTTGTGAGTTTGAATCTGAACGGCTTGGGGTTTGTTTCATTTTTTTCCCTCCTTTGCTTTTGTTGTGGGACCGTAAACTCTTAGTTTTCTCTCTCCTCTATTGGTTAAGTCATGGTGCATTAGCTGCTGCAGGTTTCTTTTCCTCCTTTTAAATGCTAGTTAGTCATTGCATTTTTTTTTTGCCACGGGATTGAAAATATAAACATGATTTTAATATAATCTAAAAAAAGGAAGTGTAAATAATATTGAGATTTAAGGCTAGGGTTTGGGGAGATAAGGGGAAACGACACATTTGGACCAATTTGTTAGGTTACAAAGTTTCTGGGATAGTTAGAGAGAAAGAGAGAGACCAGGAGAAGCCATAGAAATGAATTGTGAAGGTGAGCTGTAGGAGAAACGTAAACCTTGGAAGAATTTCTACACGAGATAGGGGAAGCTGAGTTTGCTTTATGTTGTTGTTTGAAGTTTGACCTTGATTTCTGATTATGTTTTATGTTTTCCATAAATGTTTGAATTCCTTGAATGTCATATGTTCCTTGCTTTCACTAATCTGCTATATCTTTCGTATTGGTACATATGAGTATGATTTTGTGGTTTTCTTCCTCTCTGTTTACGTTTCCATGCATGCGGGTCTGCTTGTTCTTATGGTGGATTCTAATACTATTAATATTGTTCAGTTTGATGCATTGGTGGTATTTTTTCATAGCGTGCATGGTAGTGTGTTGTCAGTTTGTTTGTACGATGCAGTCGCAGGTTTATTTTCAGGGGTACATGTTTATGTTTTTGTACGTGGGTTTCCTATAAAATTGCGTTAAGTACTAGATGGGAGAGAAAGAGCATTGCATGGTTCTTTGTGACTTTGGTAGTGCTACGTATATGCTTGAAGCCTTTGGTGGGACCACATGTGAAAGAGTGTGGATGCAAAGTTTCTTTATCTTTTTCTTAGCTACAGTTCCCACATAAAGCATTTTTTTTATTCTTTTCTCCTTTGAATGCACATTTTCATCATAATAGCATGATTCCTTTTCTTTCTTTTGTTGCAGTGCAATCCCTCTCTTCTAGTGTGGTTTTTTTTGTCCTTTACTTAATAAATGGTAGTGTCAAGATTGTTGGTTTAAGTAAACTCATACCACTACAATCTTTTCCCGTGGGCCCACATGCAATTGGGTTTCTTATTCATGTTTAATGTGGTCACATGAATGGTTTGCTTTCTTTTGCTATATACCAGGTGTGCATTGGTAGTGTGATGGAACAACCACATATATATATATATATATATATATATATATATATGTGTGTGTGTGTGTTTATGTTTTTTTTTCTTTAAACTATAAGGGGTTGTAGTCCTCGCTTTAATATTATAATATGATATATTACATAACAGGGTGCACTTGGATGAGGGTCAACTGTGTAGGCTTTGTTAATCTAATATCACAAAATATGTTCATGGATTTGATGGGATATATGTGTTCTTTGGCTTCAATTTGTATCTTATATCATGTAATGATATTTTATTGACAGTGAGTTATATAGTCATAGTTGCAATGTCAATGTTAAGCCTTTTGCTTTGTTGTATGTTATATTTGAATTGCATGGTTATAGAATGAAATTAGGGGCTTGGTGTTTTAGTTGTTTGTTGTTTTGTTGGGGTGGAAAACCACTCATTAAGTTCGTTGTTTGAATGTATGGTTTGGTAAGTTGACGGATTTTTTATGGAACTTTATTTCTTACGCAAGATGTGGTGTTATATATTTTGTTGGAAATCTATAATTTTCATGTGTGACATGTTGAGAGTGTGGTTGTTATTATGATGCTTAAGTATTGTACTTGGGTGTGAATTATTTGAAAAGTATTCTTTTACTAAGAATCTTTTATATATCATTGTTTAGAATCTTTTATATATCATTGTTTACGTTAGCTTACCCCTATTTGTTTGTTTATGTCTTTTTTGTGTGTTTACGCAATGATCGTATAACATGTATGTTATATGGGAGTAGGTGATAATACAGGTGTATAAGACATGGTGTAGATTGATGAGAGAATGGGATGAACTCGGGATTTCCTTTCATTAAGTTTCATTATGAATAAATATCAAAGGCAATGTAATTTATTTTAGGTTACTATTGTTATTTGAAAATGTTCTGGAAATTTATTTTGACTTACACGTTTAAAGATAATATTAAAGTTTCATCTCCGTTGTTTTTCTACGAAACATATGTTTTATAACCGCTTGTGACACCCTAAATCGGGGTGTTACACTTTTGCATATGATATAGCGATAAATGTTATGAGTGACAATGAGGATTAAGATTCAAAGACCATTGAAGATTGTTGACAAATAAATGATTAAACAAAATGAAAAGATGCAATAGAAGCATAATTAGATTTGCTTGCTAAAGGAATGATTTTTGGACCTATAGTTTGGACACCTAAGGGTGTAAAACTTGTTGGGTACATCTATAGTATGATTTGCATGTATCCATTTCAATTGTCAATAACTTTAAGAATTAAGAACCATAATATTCAAATAACTTACAGCAAATTCAATATTTCACTCATCACACATGTGTATAATAATCACTCACGCTAAGCATGTTATAAAACCACTTCATCAACGGTTGTCCATCATCTAAGAATTTCAAGAGAACAATGTTCTCAGGCAACGCTGCCAAAAATACTTGTTGATCTCTTGGCAAGCGTAACAATAGTCAACTACAGTATAATGATTTTTTTTTAGTAAAACTGTTGATCCCATGAGGAATAGATTCAATTAAAATAGATAGTTTATCTAAATCGATATATAATTGATTGTCATAAACTATATTAAGTGTACATGAAAGTAATAAAATCGCAACATAATAGTTAGAGAAAGTTGAATAAAAGAAGTTGAGATTGAATTTCATTTATTTCCCTTGTCTATAATCTGGATGAATCAAGTATTAAGAATAGAACAATAATACCAATATTAAATAGAAACAGAAAAGTTATGCATAAATATCACCATATTACATTCAAGTTTGAATCGATTATATTCAATCCCAAGAGAAAAGATTAGCCACTCATGGTAGCCATTGAAATCCTAAGAGCTGAAGAATAAATTAAAGTAAATATGCTTCCTCTTCCTTTTTGTTGTTTCCCAAAGCCTTTCTGATTGTAGAATGTGGTGTCCAGTGTATTTTTCACCTTTTGACTCATGGTATATAAATACTGCATGAGTTCTTGCCTAAGCTAGCTGATTCTCGCCTAAGCAAGAAGGCACTTCATGGTAAAAAAAGGTCGTCTTGCTTGAGAAAAAATTGTTCTCGCTTAAGCGAGAATGATGCTTGAAATTGATGGCTCTCTGAACAAATCTTGCTTAGGCGAGGTCTTTGGCACTTAAGCGAGAATGGCGCAAGAAATTATCTTCCTCTGAACATCTCTCCTTAGGCGAGACTATTCTAGTTTGAGCGGACGGTGGGATAATTTTCTCTCTTTTTTCTCTATTTCTTGATTTTTTTTTCTTACTCTTTTAAGTCCTTTCCTTATTGTGTCTTAATTTACCTAAAGAATACACAAAATAGAGATTAATTTATTCCCTTTAAATAAAAACTTGAAAACATATGATTGAATTTAGATTAAGAAAAATCAATATCAAATAAACACAACTTAAAATATGAGTCTCAGAATTCCATATGAAATTTTATTTAGTTTTGGCACTTATCGATTACACAGTCACCATGTAAAGCGGGTATAAAAGATTGTTCGCGCACTTATCGATTAAAAATGATTGTTCATGTACTTTGTACTCATTTAGTCTGAATATGACAGAGAAGATTATCTTTCACATTTATAATAAATTTGGTTGGATTATAGTAACATTCAAAGTCGGGTTCTTGACAAAGAAAGATACATATTTATGCTACTTAGTCTGTGAAACACAACAAAAATATGATGGTAAGTTTTATATTTATATTAATAAAAAGCCTTTATCTATAAGTAAATCCATTTGAAGGACTCGAGCAAGAAGAAAAATATTTAAAAGAAAAACTTTACCTTTATAGTAATCTTGTGTCAAAATATATTTAAAAGAACTTTAGCATTTTTGACACTATATAGGCCTTAAGTAGCATTGACTTTTCCTGATGATGACCTTAGCGGCTTCTGAAGCACAATGAAAATGTACGATTGGTGAGAAAAGAGACAAATGATTAAACGAAGAATACAAATAAGGTGGGAAGAATTGGAGAGTCAAAGAAAGAGTCTACTTGGATATGCAGTGCAGCAGAGTGAGAGGAAGCATGCACCTACGCATTTCTCTAAACTCAACTCAACTCAGTATCTAATACTATATACAATTGGGAACTAACAAAAGGCAAAATTTTCAATTGAATAATATATCTGATCTACTTCACAATTCAAATTTTTATCTACAAAAGGTAAAATAGCTTATGTGTCACTCTCTCAGCATTTTCAAGTATTAAAAAAAATTGGAAAAGAAATTAAAATCGGAAGTTTTAATTAAAAGTTCTTTCTCTCTCTTCCTCAGTCTTCTCAGCTTCCTCCGTCTCAATTCTTTCTCTCTCTTTCTCATTCTCTCTGCGACCGCCTTCTTTCTTCTTTCTCTCTCTTTCTCATTCTCTCTGCGACTGCCTTCTTTCTTCTTTCTCTATCTTTCTCATTCTCTCTGGCAGGGCCTTCTTTCTTCTTTCTCTCTCTTTCTCTGTCTCTGTTTCTCCGCATCGATCATGCTTTCATCTTCTTCTTTTCATCGATTTGTTTTTATCTCGTAAAAAAAAGACTATGGAGATGGTTTCTAAGCTGTGTTCTGATCATCTTTTTCTGTTCATCATTATCATATTTTTTTTCTTTACAGGCTTCAACTGACGCTTACAAAGACATGCATCTGAGATTTGCCGTTCATCTATCCATTTTTGTTGTGGATATCTTTTTTTTTTTGGTTTGTCAAGCTAACTGGTTTTTTTCTTTATGTTTTTTCCAAAGATCTAATGGTTTCTTTTGTTGATCTTATTTTTCAGGTATATAAATGCTTGAAATGAAGAGTACAACCACAAACATCTTTTTTAACCAGCAAAAAACCGAGTCTGGAGATGCTTTTTCTATTTTTCTTACATTTCATCCGTTCATCTTCTTCTGTTCATCATGTTTGTTTTGTTTACAGGCTTCAACTGACGCTTAAAAAGACATGCATATGAGATTTGCCGTTCATCTGTCCATTTTTGTTGTGGATATCTTTTTTTTTGGTTTCTCAAGCTAACTGGTATTTTTCTTTATGTTTTTTACAAAGATCTCATGGTTTCTTTGCTTGATCTTATTTTTCAGTGTGTAAATGCTTGAAATGAAGAGTACAACCACAATCCTCTTTTTTAAGCAGCAAACAAACGAGTCTGGAGATGCTTTTTCTATTTTTCTTACATTTCATTTGTTCATCTTCTTCTGTTCATCATGTTTGTTTTGTTTACAGGCTTCAACTGATGCTTAAAAAGTCATGAATTTGAGATTTGCCGTTCATCTGTCCATTTTTGTTGTGGATCTCTTTTTTTTTTTGGTTTCTGAAGCTAACTGGTATTTTTCTTTATGTTTTTTACAAAGATCTAATGGTTTCTTTGCTTGATCTTATTTTTCAGTGTGTAAATGCTTGAAATGAAGAGTACAACCACAATCCTCTTTTAAGCAGCAAAAAACCGAGTCTGGCGATGCTATTTCTATTTTTCTTAAATTTCATCTGTTCATCTTCTTCTGTTCATCATCTTTCTTTTGTTTACAGTCTTCAATTGAAGACTACAAACACATTCATCTGATATTTTCCTTTGATTTTCTTTTTTTTTGTCAAAACCTTTTTTTTTTGTTTCTCAACCGAACTGGTATGGTTATTTATGTTTTTTTACTGAGATCTAATGGTTTCTTGGCTTCATCTTATGTTTCAGGTTTTTAAATGCTTCAAATGAAGAGTACAACCACAAACATCTTTTTTAACCACCAAAAAATCGAGTCTGGCGATGCTTTATCTATTTTTCTGAGCTTTCTGCAGTTCATCTTCTTCTGTTCTTCTTTTCTCGATATCTTTTTTTTTGTTTGCTTTCTCAAGCCAACAGGTATGTTTCTTTATTTTTTGTTCTCAGTTCTATTGATTTTTGGCTTCATCTTAAGTTTGAGTTTTTTTAATTCTTCAAATGAAGATTACAACCACAAACATCTTTTTTAAACCGCAATAAATCGAGTCTGTAGATGCTTGATATTTTTTTCTGAACTTTCTTCTGTTCATGTTCTTTTGTTCATCATTTTTCTGCAGTTTAAATGCTTCAACTGACGAGTACAAACACATGCATCTTAGATTTTCCGTTCATGTTATGGTTCTTTATTTTTTTTTTATTAATTGTAATTGATTATTTGCTTCATCTTAACATTCAGTTTTTTAAATTCTTCAGATCAAGAGTACAACCACAAACATCTTATTTTAACCGCAAAATACCGATTGTGGATATGCTTTATATTTTTTTCTGACCTTTTTTATTTTCATCTTGTTATGTTCATCATTTTTCTTTTGTTTAAATGTTTGATCTCCAGACTACCAACACATGCATGTCAGCTTTGTTCATGTCGTAATTTGTTATTATTTTTAATTTTTTTCGACTACTTCTTTAAATTTTTCACAACTCTGTGTATTCTGTTCTGATTGCCACTTTCCAGTTTTCATGACATTTCAAATATTTTGAGATATTTTAATTTAGGTCAAAAAAACAGTTCACAAATCTTAAATTTGTAATTGTAATTATTTATTTATTTTATTATTTCAACCCTATTATCTTATTTTAACCGCAAAATACCGATTTTGGATATGCTTTATATTTTTTTCTGACCTTTTTTATTTTCATCTTGTTATGTTCATCATTTTTCTTTTGTTTAAATGTTTGATCTCCAGACTACCAACACATGCATGTCAGCTTTGTTCATGTCGTAATTTGTTATTATTTTTAATTTTTTTCGACTACTTCTTTAAATTTTTCACAACTCTGTGTATTCTGTTCTGATTGCCACTTTCCATTTTTCATGACATTTCAAATATTTTGAGATATTTTAATTTAGGTCAAAAAAACAGTTCACAAATCTTAAATTTGTAATTGTAATTATTTATTTATTTTATTATTTCAACCCTATTATCTTTTAAGTCGTACTTTTTTTTCACTTTTATATTCATAATTAATTGAAAAAATTATGATGCACGCTTCACCTGTAAGTACGGACCCTACCAAAAGGAATGACTTATCCTTTTCTCTTTCTATATATTTGCAACAGTAATGACTTTTCGTTTTCTCTTTCTATATATTGGCGTCTACATACTGACAAATCTTATTTCTTTTATGTGACCCATTATCTTCTCTTGAAATTATTCTTCATACCCACTCTTTTCTCAAACAATGGAATCCGTGCACACACCACAAGCCATACTTTCTGGCAAAATGCTTGGCGGTTTCGTGACTATGTTTTTAAAAGACCAGGTTTTTTTTTATTCCTTCACATTCCTTTGTATTTTTTGTTTGTATTTCTTTATTCTAAACTTCCTTATCTTTGAAGGATTTTGGACACGTCGACCGACTCTTCATAATACGTAATATGAAGGAACTTGGTTCACAGTTGACCATTGTTGATTACGACAGGAATGTTCATAATGTTACGTACAACATGAATATTCACACTCCAATGATCACCCAAGGCTGGAATGATTTAATCTCTTTTTATTTAGATGAGTCTGACAAATTGGTTGTCTTCAAATATTTTGGAAATTCGTCTTTCCAACTAAACGTCTCTAAATGTGTTTGCGACTCAACATTGAAAGCCAACTTCTTCAACCATCTTTCTATTCGTCGTCCTCTACATACTTCAAACTTAAAGCATTTTGAAGTTCAACTATCAACATACTACTGTCGAGCCAGCCACTTGGTTAGTTTTTATTTTTTTGGATTATTTATTTACATGGATTCTTAATAAGTAAGATATATTTTCCTTTTTGTTGCAGTATTTGAAAAAAGAATTTGCCACTTATTTTAAAATCAGTGGTCTTAGATCTATTGTTCTACACGGACCACGGGGAGAAGTCGAATGTAAATTGATCATAAGACGTAATT
>Ga0209589_1010385_pt1 | contig 13595 bp, 9 predicted proteins | sample CowpeawhiteBW_FD_187525 | JGI IMG/M metagenome (GOLD analysis project Ga0209589, IMG submission 187525) | Root nodule microbial communities of legume samples collected from California USA - Cow pea white BW (SPAdes) (version 2) | ecosystem: Host-associated > Plants > Roots > Nodule | place: USA...
TTCTTTTTTTTTAGGTTTTTTTTTTTTTTCAAGATTTTAGTTTTCATGAATTTTTTGTTGGAAATCACCCGACTTTTACAGTTGCTATAAAAGTCAGCCATTTATGATGTATGGCAATTTTTGTGATTTGGATGATTCATGATAGGTTCACAGTGTAATTGGTACTACGTTCTGATTAAAAAATATTTGAATGAGAAAAATAAAATGCTGTGTTGTTAGATGATGAGAAGAGATGGGCAACAAAAGGGCTCATCTGGTTTTGTCTTGTAATGGGGGTGGTGTTGGAAGAAATGTTGGAAGGGGCATAACCTTAACCACACCACACTAATGCAGATCTGGAAGATGATGTATGGATGCAGTTAGAGCTACTTAAAGGTAATGCAAGTTTCTAAGATAGTGTTACCTTAAGACCTACAACTCCCTAAATATAATTGTAGCCACCTATATTCATATCCATCTATGTTTCTTTAGCCAAAAAGATGTCGCACATTTCAATAACTAAAGTGACTAAAAGTTGATAATACCATTTATTCTGTGTGAAATTCTAACCATTCATTTCAACAAAAGCTTATATGCAATGACAGAATTGGTTGTTTCCATCTTTGCAGTTGTAATTAAAATACCAAAAACATAATTGCTGTCAACGATACCATGTCTTGCTGTTGTTTCCATCTATTCACAGGCAACGCTTGTACGGGGTCTATAATCACTTGAATTCCCTTGCTTTTTTTGGACAAATATGGAATATATTTATCCATTTTTGGTTTTATAGCTCCCATCACTTCAGAACTCTGAATGCTCAGTGAAGAAGAAGACCTATGAATGCACATTTATCAATCATTAGTGTAGGTTGTCTGTGACCCCAAACCAGCAAGAATCATGAGGATTGTCTCAATAATAAAATACCTGATTTCTGATTATTGATTTTTGTCATACTTCTTTAGGATCAATGGTGTGAACTTCTTAAGGTTAGAATTGAAATATTATGGGAATGTACCAAATAATTCTCTCATCTTAGTTCCTTGGGATTTCCATTAGCGATCGAACCAAAGTATATTACAAGAAAAATAGAATTAGATTTAGCATCACGTTACTTTTGTTGGTATTTTCAGTGACCATATAAGATATGGCAGTGGCATATGTCCATGACTAAGAAAGTTTTTCGATCTGAAGTTTTGAGATGAATTCATCAGATAAGGTTATGTTCTCTGATTTAATATTTTCAAGCAACTAGTGGTATCAGTTGATCTGAATTTTGATGTAACAATTTTAGTTTCCAATAATGAACCTTTCTCTAACAAGAACATCTTCGGAGAATTCCAAATAATTTTTTATTCTTTGTAGGACCAAGCAATATACACTGAACATGTTGTCGAATATGCGTTAAAGTAAATATCAGCTAGTAATGTTAATGTTTATCCCACGAGTTTTCTCATGATGGGAAATTGAAATTGAAATTGGGTGTTAATATATTTAGACAGAGATGGATGGAGTTATTCACAATGCATGAATGTATTTAGGTAAGAGCGTATCCGATAATTAAAACATTTGAAGTTTAACACATGAACATCACTCACAACCAGACACACTAATTCCGATTTTCAACATATATATAACAATGTTACCAGACACGCCATACTTCTTTTAGCAGAGTAGCAGAGCTTAAGATTTCTAAGTTCAAGTTTAACCAGAGATTTGAACAGCTTTAACATCAGGCTTCTTGACATCTTCCTTGGGAATGGTGACAGTGAGAACCCCATTTTCAATGGAAGCCTTCACCTGATCCACTTTAGCATTTTCTGGCAACCTGAACTTCCTCAAGAACTTACCACTGCTACGCTCCACGCGGTGCCACTTATCGTTCTTATCTTCTCTCTCAACATTTCTCTCTCCGCTTATCTGAAGAACTTTGTCATCTTCAATCTCCACCTTCACCTGCTCCTTCTTCAGCCCTGGAATATCAGCCTTCAACACGTGCGCTTCTGGGGTTTCCTTCCAATCCACTCTGGTGTTCACAAAGGCAGAATTTTCAGCAGAAAACGAAGATGGAAATTGAAAATCCTTGAACGGATCCCACATGTCAAGAGAGAAAGGATCAAAGACGTCGCTCCTTCTACCATCGAAGAAACTTGGGATAAGCGACATTTTCTCTTCTTTCCTTAGCTGATGCTTTGTTGTCAACTTTGCAAAGGTGTGAATTGTTAGCAGGTACTGAATTTCTTGTACTTGCTTCTGAGAGGACACATGAGGTATTTAAATGAAAGCAAGGGTCAATCTCGTATCTTCCAGAAAAATGTTTTTTTGATTTCGTATGTTTGAAGATTTTTTCAGAAAATTCGGAAATCTTCCGGAATTTCTTCTCAGCTGCGAGAAGGTTCTAGATCCTATTTTATGAGTTGGTCATGAATTGGACTGGATTATTAGAAAGCTATGAAGCCCGAATCATTTGAAATGGGCTACATTTTCTAATTTTCAAGCTTCTTTTCTTGAAAATAAAACTATCGAACTCAATAAAACACAGATATATTAGATAAACTACAAATATATAATTCGCATAACATAGTTCGATTATTTTAATATTTCTAAATTTTTTCAACACATAAAATACTCTTATTTCTTTTACTTTCCTTTTTTAGTTTAATTTTGTTTTTGAACTTCGTTTTACCTTACTATATGTTTGTGATTTTTGTTTTATCGTAGAAATTATATTATTATTTTAATAAACAAAAATGGTTTCTCACTATTTTGGCGATGTACTGATTTTTTTAAATAAAATAATTATTATGTTAAATTATTTTATTTTAACTAATAAATAAAATTTAATTGGTAAGGATTAAAATTTATGTTAGAACTATATTCTATATTTGCGTCCTTAAAAAATATAAATGGAAAAATCAATTTCTTAAATTATTTTTTATTTCAATTTTAAATTAAAAAAGGTAATCAATTTTTATCTTATCTTTGATCCGCTGTTGATGGATAGGTAAACCATTAAAAATAGGTTAACGCACTGAAAATTTAACTCGGTTCATGTCGATTTAGTCGGGCAAAACTGGTCGAGCCAAAACAAAAATATTTTCAACCTGATTTGCCTGATTTTAGGGTGACGACCCACTTTTCCATCCTCCATATAAACATGTTCATTACATTAAATAAAGAAAAGTTCAATTCCATATATATTTTAGTAATTTTTTTTCTACTATTTTCAATTCTATTTCAAGAGTCATGATATTTTAGGTTTTTTTTTTCTACTTTCGTTTGATATATTTTCAATTTTATTTGAAGAGTCATGATATTTTGACCATTTATCATTTTATACAATAAGAAATATCTTTCAAAGTATCACCTCCCACAAAAATTAAATTGATATGACTCCTTATAAATATCTCATTCATCTGAAACAAAACATAACTCAAAATTTTCTCCATTGTTCACATCTTTAATTATTTATTTTTCAAATTCAAGGTTGAGTTATTTTTCTTCCGGATGATTCTCTTATCATGCTTTTTCCTTGGAGCAGGTGTAGAGAATCCCTTCCCTCATGTCTAGCTTACTTGAAGGTTTCAGAGAGATGTTTTAGACAAAGGGAACAAAGATCTCTGATTCGTTATGGTCTGTTTTTTAAACCCGCAAGAAGGTTTATGAAACAAAAGTTACATCCAGACCTTGGTTTCAAACTGGAAATATGTTGTGTCCTTGGCTGAATGCTGAAAAAATCCTCATCTGGAACTAGAATAATCCAACCGGTGGAACTTTGATATCTTCATCTATTATGAAACAAACTAGAAACACCAAGTTCCCAAATCACACTTTATCCACAGGTTCCAATTTCCAAAAACAACCTTCTCATACTAACCTACAAAGTCAAACCTCCACCTTTCATAAATGCTTACAAAATTCCACATAGATATCCGAACAAATCAACCCACTTTAATCCAGACAAAATAATTCTTACTTTAATTCAAATAACAGAAATCATGCGTGTTAATGGTTATTATTTATTATCATGCTTGTTTTTATTTGATTTTTATTTTAAAATATTTTTTGCAATCAGATTTTATTAGTACGAATTTATAATATTAAAATATTAAAAAAGTATCATGTGTGAGTGTAGTTTTTTAAAAAAACCAATTTTTTTAAGTTTTTAATTTTAAATATTTAAAAAAAAATAAAAAATAAAAAGATGTCACTTGTTAAGCTAATATTGTGTAATATAACAGTGGCAATACCTGTTGTTATTAGAATAAAATATGAAAAATATTTCTTTTTTATGGTATGGTTTTTCTCCCTTAATTACAATAGAATGAGATTTTGTTTTGCTAATTGTAATATTGTGATTTTATACCTAGACTGTCAGTTGTGGATTTTTGTGTATCTTTAAGGGAGAATGGCCTACCTCCAAAATTTTTAAATTTTTTTTAAAAAGTATATTCCATTTTTTTTATTTTATAAAGTATAATATTTAGTAAATATTTAATGTTAATAAATAATAAAACATAAAATTAAATATAATAAAGAAAAAAAATTATTAAGATATTTTTTATGTTCTCTCTCATTTTTAAGTCTCTCACATATTTTACTCATCTTTCAATTTTGCATGATTTCTTTTGTTTTTTTTTAAAGGAAGTTAGACACAAATTCATTCTTTATGCTCTCATTTTTTCATGTGTTCTCTTGCATTTTTAAGATAAAAAGATAATTCTCTCTTGTCTTTTGATACTCTTGATAGTGAAATATTAATTTAATAGTCAGTGTTTTTTCATCTCATAAGTTTTTGGTATATTTATATTTTTATGAATATAGAAGTAAAAGTTATATAATATATGTTTTTTTTAACCATTTTTTAGTTTTTGCTTGATTATCATATAATTTTTTTAGTATTTAAGTCTCTTAATTTTCGATTAAATTTTGATAAATTATTTTTAGTCTTATTTTTTTTTAAATAAGTATATTGATGAAAAATAAAATAATAGATTTATTTTTTTAAAGTGAGAGAAGGAAAGATATCCGTGAAGATGGAAACAAGATAGATTTACTTTTTTACCTTCTTTACATATTTTCAAACATGATACTAAGATCCAATGATTGAATTAGAGAAATCATTTCTTAAGATTTGAAGAATTATAGGTAGGGGTTTCATATTAATTCTTTAAACTTAATCAGGAAACATTCTAAAATATGAGAGTATCCGATAAGTGAAAAAGTGAAAGAGGTGAAATTAGAAAAATTTATTTAAAATGGATTATATATCAAATATAACTTAAAAAGTTTCATTTTTTTCTAAGGAGAAATTCAATACTCAATTATATATATTTTAGTTAAATTAATAGCAATAATTAAATATATAAATTTTAAATATATTATGTTGGTCCCTTCAAAATTTTTTATGAAGATTCGCCATTGTAGACAGTTGTTGAACAAGGGTAGCTACTATAAATGTTCCCTTTTGTTCTTTACTTTCGGTGCATTGAAAGTAATAAAGACATTGTTTAATATTTTAATCTAAGATGATATTAAAGCACAAGAGACACATGAGGTTGATAACTTGAATCAACCTTATAAAAGCAAATATTAGTAGTATGACCATATTTCAAGAAGATTTGACTTTGGAAGTTGGCAAAACAACTTCCACGCCCTCAACTAGTACCCCACCACAATGACCCTTATTACTACCACCCGAGCTCCATAACTACCACGACCACCGCCGCCATGAACAAATCCAACAACAAAATGAGAGCGAGTGGCAATATCAAAGGAGTTAGGATGCGGTAGCCTTGTGAGTAGTTAACAGAGGGAGATAAGGACTTTTTGTTAAATCGAGCAATGCGATATTCATGGGCGAGAAGAAGAGCCTTAACTTCAGTGATAAGAGGTGTCGTAAATTTGCTTTCGATGACAAAAATCATAAAGGCATAATCTTGTGGTAATCCTTCTAAAATAGCATCCAATGTTCTGCAAGCGATATTTGATTGCCCACACCAGCAAGCTTGTCAGCAAGATTCCTAATCTGAGACAAGAACTCGCTCATCGTTTTGTCATCAAGAGAGGTGGTTCGAAGGTAGGTGCGAAGTTGACGAATGTGTGCCTTCGTCTGCAAATGAAAGTACTCATTAATTTTGTCCCATACCTGATATGAATGAGTGTAGCCAATGACCCAAGAGAGAACGAATTTCGATAAGAATGATAAAGCCAAGTGAGTAACAATTGGTCCTGAACTTCCCAAGCTTCATAGGCAGGATTCACTTTGCCATCTTGATAATATGTTTCGATAAGGTATTGTGGAGGAATGACGAGATTGACTACGAAATGCTGAAGCTTACGAGTTTTGATGATGTGTTCAATTTGTTGCTGCTAGAACAGATAATTGGTGTTATGAAGCTTCTCAGTAAGAGAAGTGAGAAAGGGCGAAGATGTAGAAGGAGTAGGTGTAAAGTAAGCCACTATAAAAAACATTAGGGTTTTAACACTACTTTCACTATTTTATTTCAAAAATAGTCTGATTACATGTTTTTTAGAACCTTTGGGTGTGCTTATTTTCCTTTTCTCCATCCTTACAATGCTCACAAACTTAACTTCAGATCACAAGAGTGTGCTTTTCTTGGGTATTCTTCCTCTCATAAAGGTTATAAATGTATCTCCTCTTCAGGTAAAATCTACATTTCTAAAGATGTGATTTTCAATGAACATCAATTTCCTTATTGTGATATTTTTCAATAACAACCTATACTTGTCTCTTCTCTCTCACCATACTTTAACCTTAATCATGATCTATTACCAATGTCCCTCACTCCTTTTACCCCTCCAAATTCTATTTCAGTTGCAGGTTCCTTACAACAATCTCTTGTATCTTCTCATACATATTCCCTCTTAATCAAAATACTGATTTGTTTGTGTCACCCATTGTGTCACAATATGCATCCCCCTCTCCCTCTTATCTTGAGTCCAGTGCTCCTATTGAACCTATTCCTAGAATTATTAATAATCATCCTATGCAAACCAAGTCCAAATCAGACATTCATTGTCCATGAATTTGTCCTTCCTTATTGTTGGCTCATACTAAACCCAAAGGAATTAAATAAGTTGTGTCTGACCCAACTTGGTTTTCTGTTATGCAACAAGAGTATTATGCATTATTAAAAAATCACACATGGGATTTAGTTCCTTTGTCCTCTGATCGACAAGCAATATGGTGTAAATAGGTGTTTAGAATAAAAGAAAATGTAGATGGATCCATCAACAATTATAAGGCTTAGTTAGTTTTTAAGGTTTTCATCAAGTCCTTGGCTTTGATTTTCATGACACATTCTCTCTAGTTGTTAAGCCTATTACTATTGGAATTATCATTATTCTTGCTCTATCTTATCATTGGGAGTTATTTTAGTTAGATGTCAACAATCTCTTTCTTAATGGTCTTCTCAAAGAGACAATTTATACGATTCAACCTCCTGGATTTGAGGTTGCTGATAAATCTCTTGTGTGTAAACTAAATAAAGCTATTTATGGATAGAAGCAAGCCCATGCCAATGTTTTTACAAACTCAAACCTACACTGATTCAGTTTGGTTTTCAGGCTAGTAAATGTGATCCATCCTTGTTCATCTACAAGCATCAATCTCAAATTGTATTTCTTTTGGTTTATATGGATGATATCATCATCACAGGCAACTCTTCTTCTCTCGTTTAGCAACTTACTACTCAGCTTAAACTCTACCTTTTTTCCAAAAAACCTTGGTCAGCTAGAGTATTTCTTTGGAATTGAATTTAAGCACTTACTTGACAAGTCCCTTCTCCTCACTGAAAACAAATACATTAAAGACCTTTTTCACGAGACCAACATGGCTACAACACATCCTATTTCTTCTCTTTTGTCCTCTACCTACAAGTGTGAGAGTGAAAAAAGGGTTGGGGAAAGCTCGTGTAAAGAAACATAACAACTTAGGTTAGCGGTTCACGGTGGTCACAAAATAAAAACTTATGGAGCAAAGTAGTTCGCACGAAAAGTTGTGGGCAAGAAAAGTTGTCTGAATCAATCATTGTTGGCGAAGGCTCTATTGTATGCGACAAGGTTCACCGGTTGTGTTGTTCAAAGGTTGGTCGGAAACCCTTCGTGCTTGGTCGAAAACCCTACGTGCTTGGTCGGAAACCCTTCGTGCTTGATCAGAAACCCTTCTGGGTGTTTATTTATGATTGTGATCTTCATGTTATGCAAGTCGTGAACCACTAAAAGCATTTAAATCTTTGTTGTGGTTGCAGAACTTTGACCCGCACATTGGAAGAAGACGAAAACATATGTCATTGGTTTTGCGTGGTTCATTGTCGGTCACCCTACACTTATTGAAAGCAGTTGAAGTTTTATTGTTGTGGGTTGTGAGTTTTTCGATTTTGGGTACGAATTTTCTAGTGTGGATGTTGTGTCATTCATTTAGTTCTGTTAGGGTACATTGTTGTTCTTTACATTTTAGGGGTTTTACATTTGTATTTCAATTAATTTTGATGATGTGTTTATATGTTTGAGATTGTGTTGTTTTGTATGATTACATTTGATGGTTTATTTTTAACTTTTGATTGTTGTGAAGTGATTTGAGTATTATGTTCCTTATTTTAGATTAGTGGACATGAGTGAAGATAGTGACAAGAGTCAAGATAGTAATTGTAGTGATGATAATGACAAGAGTGAAGGTAGTGAAATGGGATTCAATGATGCAATTGAGGTAAGTGAGTTGTACGTGATACATCTAAACATCTATTCATTGTGTTTTGACATATTTGGATCTAATTTTTGGTTATATGTTATTGTTATTTTGCAGATTTGTTTCAGGCATTCTTGTAAGACCAAATATTTAGGTTTATTGAATAAGAACTTAATTGAGGAGCAAAAGCTATGTATTGAAGGAACACCATTTTGGTGGTTCACTTTGTTGAATGAGTTTGTTAAGATAAGTTGAAATGTTCTTAGCGTGTTATGTAATTTGTGGGTAGAAAAAAGATGTGGTTTTTTACTTAACTCTAAAGTTGTGCCATTTAAGTTATTAGATGTATGTTTAGGTTTGAGATTAAGGATTATTAGAGATGGAATGGATTTGATGAGGCTGACATTGATAGTGTATTTAGGAAGAATTTTAGTGAGAAGAAGGTTACTGTTACCCTCATATATAATTATGTTTTGAATCAGTCTCACTATGTTGGTGAAGATAATTTTTGCAGGCTTTACATTTTATTAGGCATATCAGATTTTCTTTTGCCTAATAGAAATGGAACAATATTTCTCATACTTTTCAAAATTGTGGACGATTTGAAAAGTCTAGGTAAATATAACTAGGATGGTGTAGTTTACAAGTATTTGGTTGGGATTTTGTGCAAATGGGTCCATGGTTTTGAAGAAGCAAAGACATAGAAAACACTTCCATGTTGTGGGTTGTGTTTATTTATTATAGGTGAACCATAGTTAGTTACATGAACATACATAAGTTATTTTATATTAATTATTTTATTTCATTTAAATATATTGTATTTCTTTTGTTTCAGCTTTGGGCTTTTGATCAGTTTTTATTTGTGAAGAGAAAGGCTGCATGTGTGGGAAAGAAATATCCAAGGTTGTTACGTAGGATGAATATTAAAGTAGGTGACAGTGCTTTAAAAACTAGTTTGGAAAAAAATGTGGTAAGTTGTATTGGGTTTATTTATTTAGAGTTATGTGTTATGGTTTGATTTTTGAATTGTGGTTTTTTTGACCTATTTGGCAGATAGTTCCTGATTTCTGTGTCAAAGGAAGAGCTTGTTCATTCAGTAGTGAGAGAAGCGTATGAAGTACTTGGTCATCAATTTAAGAGAAGTAAAACACAACATGTTACAATAGGTGGAGCCACAAATAAAGATGAAGTTAGGGTTGTTATTGAAAACTAAGAACATCAAATTGCTGAACTTTGACGAGCCCTAGCCAATTTAGAAGTTGTGGTTGATGAGAGGAAAAATGAAAGAAAGAAGGTCTCGGATCCTATTCTTCCTTTAGTGGATATTGACGACCAAAATGGTGGAATCGATGAAGACCATTTTTATAGGAGGGTGGACACCAATCATATCAACCACGCACACAGTTAAAGACTCTTGTGAACCATTCTACAGTAAGGGTGAGGTGGAACCAATTTTGTTCATCACGTGGTAGTGTTTCTATTGGTGTTAACTCCCTACAATTTCAGGTTGACAACACAAGTGAAAGTGATGAAGATTTGATGTAAATATATTTAAAATTTTAAAACAAAATAAAAATAAAATTTGATGTAAATATAAATTTAAATAAATATAATATTGTTAAAACTATTTAATAAAAATATCACTATAATATCTATATAAAGGTTAAATTTAGTCTCAATTTGGTTAGAGACAAAATTACTCAATTTAAAAAAAAAATAGACCGAATTGAATGAATTTAATAAATATGACGAGATACAGTGACCTATTGAAATTTTCGAACAAATATGAATACTAAATATTTTAACCATTTTTTTAATATACTCATTAAATTAAATATGACAAATGAAAACACATGCACCCACTTTTGTCTTATGATTATAAAAATTAAAAGTCTAATTATTATGATTATTATTAAAATAAATATGTTATTAAACTTATAAAAATAAATTCTTAACCAATAATAAAAAGAAATATAAAAATTGAAGATAATATATAATTAATAAAATAATTTATATTAATAAAAAAAAATTGATTGTGAAATATGTATAAATAATTATCCCGAAGGAATCATAGATATTTATTTATTAGAGGGTTAATTATGTTTTAAGTCTTTCGTAAATTTGGAAAGTGTCAATTCAGTTCCTGATGAATTTTTGTGATATATTGAATAGTTAATATATCTAATTTTTTGAATTGAGGAATTGAGTTTCAGTATTAATTTTTTGTTGTTAATTGGGTGATGTGGCTCTTAAGTCGTTGACGTGGTTATTGTCTTGTTATGTCACCTTGCTAAGTTATCGCCATTATATAATCTTGTATTTCATAATTTTATGATTACATATTTATATTTTTATAATTTTATTCTTTTTTATTTTTTTATTTTTAATTTTATAATTTTAGTTAAATTTAAAAACAATTTTCGTTCAACATAGTAAATATTTGGAAAATATCTCATATCACGGCCTCTTGTAACAAAATATATATTATGTGATGACATTCTAGGAGGGTGACAATCAAGATAACTGCCACATCACACAGTTAACTACACCATTAAATGATAAAGACTCAATTGAAAATTTTTAAAATGTTAAGGACTCAATAGATCAGAACAATTTATTAGCAATTTTCAGTTTACAAATTGATTAGTGACTTCAAACATAATTAAACCTAGTTATTATATTTAATTTTAAATATGTATTATAAAATGCTTGTTGAGATTATGTTGGATAAAGACTAGGAACAAATATACTTGCCTAGAATATTTATTCCTTTAAATCTAAATTAACTTTTATTGGAATTGTTGAGGTAAAACAAAAATAACTTATCTCTATTATGTATTCAACTTTAAGTATCTTGATGTCAGCTTTAAGTATGTCATGACTAACTTTAAGTATCACGAAATCAAGTATCAGAGTTCGGTTAGGTAAACAAGTCTTTGAAGATCATAAACTAAAACTACGGTACAAGAAGGGTCGGTTCAAGGCTCAAGGAGGTGATGCCACTACTTAGGTCTCTAAGATAAAAAGGCCTCAATTTTTATTTTTAGTACTAATTGCTTGAGGTCTCCAAGAAAAACGACCTAAAAAAAGATTCATTCTTAAGTTTGTTTCAGGCCTTTAGAACCACTAAGTCGTCCTTGGATATAAGTAACTCGTGTTAATGGATGAATGAGTTTTATCGTTCTTTAAGCTTTAACATAATTATCCATTTTGAAGATTCCATTCTCATAATACCTTGAAGTTGTAACTTTTAAGAACAAGGTCAAAACTTTATGACCTTTAGTAGGATTGAGCAACGATTAAGTTGGATCAAGTTCGGATCCAACCTGATCACTCCAACATAATCTAAATTTAGCATTTTAAAATCTAATCCAACCATTTAATTTTTCAATTATTTGGATATGGATAATTCGAGTTACGAGTTAAATATAGGTAAGTTATTCAAATTTGAAATTCCAACCTATTCCATCATTCATACATGAGTTCCTCACAGGTAGAGTAATCCTTCAACTATAGAATTCACAACCGAAGAGCCACCATCGACAGCCTCCCATGCAACTTTGACAACCTCAACAAAGGGCCACATGCTCACAACTAAAGGGTACTCTTCCATTTACACGATTTCATGGCCCCACCACCAAGTTACAAACAACATCCATCACATTAAAACTTGTCTAAAGTGAAAAAAGGTTAAGATTTTTAGTCTTCTCATATGTGTTTGATTCCTTATTTTTCACTTGCCAAAGTAATACTTAATTACTACTTAGACATTACTATTTATTTAAATTAGTATTAATAACATTGTATTTATTTTAGTCCAAATTATTGCACTAATAAAATATATTTTAAACTTTTATGAGCAAATGACTTATGAGTTTTAGGTGTCAATATAACTCTGAAATCTCAAAATTCATAGTCATACTTAACATTACTTTATTTAAAAATTATAATCATAATCTTATGTATATTTTTTATTTATTTATCTCATTCAATGTTCATTTAATTTTTTTAGATAGTTAAGATGGTTTAGTTAATATTAAGTTTGTCTAATTTTAATCTTTTTTTTTAAAGTTAGTATATGTTAACTTATGTTAACCTTTTTATTTTTAATATTTATTTAAATTAAAATTAAATTGTAGAGTCAATTAATTAAAATTTTGGGAAAATATCAAAATAAGTTCTCATAATTAGTCCTACATAAATCTACATAAATTTTATCTCAATTACTAAAAGAAATACTATAATTGTACCGAAATTATTGGTTAACTGTGAGAGTAACTAAAAGGGGTTTTTGAAATAGGTCTTACGTTACGTTTTAATTATTGGGCAGAAATGGTTGGATCATAAGATGGCAACATTTTATTGTACTTTATTTGATTTAAATGAAGGGAGAGGACATTCTAATCAAGTGGTATAGAAAGAAAAGAGAGGGTCACTTGTTCAGAGTATAAAAGACTGCTAAAAGTTAATGGAGAGGGGAATAAAAATAACATTTTCAATAATTCAGGAATTTTATTTTCTACAAAAATGTAGTGAATATTCAGGAATTTTATTTTCTACAGAATAAAACGTCATTTTCATAATAATTGATTGGGTATTATATGAAAAGCCCTTTTAACAATAATTGTGATTAGAAAAATAAATAATTTATCCTTTCTTCCTTTCTTATTATTTCCTTGTCATTTCATTTTTTTTTTGGAGTTATAACCATTCATGTGATATAGTCGTCGTTGTTCACTAAATGTACCATTATAATAATTTCTAATTGTAACTTTTTATATAAATTCATGTCGGATATTATTGTATATCTTAGCTGACATATTAAAATCAAACTTAAACTTAAGTTTTCATAAAAAATAATGGTATATATATATATTTATATATATATATATATATATATATATAT
>Ga0209589_1010387_pt1 | contig 13591 bp, 5 predicted proteins | sample CowpeawhiteBW_FD_187525 | JGI IMG/M metagenome (GOLD analysis project Ga0209589, IMG submission 187525) | Root nodule microbial communities of legume samples collected from California USA - Cow pea white BW (SPAdes) (version 2) | ecosystem: Host-associated > Plants > Roots > Nodule | place: USA...
GGTAAGTAAAAAAAAAAAAAAATAGAAGCAAAAGCACGTCAAGAAAAAAACTAGGGTTCCAACTTTCAAAAGTCTAACAAAACTCCATTTTCATGCTTTCAAAATAAAGACACTAATATTTTGATATCACATCTTCTTTATTACCATTTGATACTACTTTTCAATACTATTCGTTCTTTTTTTTTTAAATTATAAAAGTTAACTTTTATTAAAACTATTTTATTCTCATAAAAATTATTTCCTAACTTTTATTTTTCATCGCAATGTGTACATGTTAGCAACCTCAATGGACCACACTTTGGTTTTTAGCAAACCACATTCTTCTCCGTAATAAGAGTAAGTAATAGTGGAAGTGTTAGTTTTCTTGTTTTACAATCAACATATCCTACTTAACATCCACCAAATTCAATTATTGTTTCAAAATCCTACAACTAGCCATAAATCTTTGAGTGATTAAGAAGACATTCATCAATGCTTTCTTATGATCAACCACCATACCCTATTTGAGGTTTTTCCTAGCAAAATTAGCTTCACATACATAACAAACTTCTCTTTATATGGCACAAGAAAACATAGGAGTTGGAAAAGTAGGTCTATTGGTCTTCACATGGGTAACCAAATTGGAAAGTGTTTATTATATACAAAACTAACCTAATTCACTACCTATGTCTTGTGTTCATGTTTCTATGTGGTTGTGGACACTAATGAAGCTGTGCCATCATCAAACCCTCAAGAAAAATGTGTGCACAAAAATCACACCAACACTTTCCATTCTATTATAGTTTAATTTTTATTTTTATTTTTTCTTGTTTAGATTGTTTAGTTTTAGATTTTAGTGTAGGTTAGATTGTTTTCCATTTTCTATTCTCATTGTCCATTTACTTTCCAAAGCTGAAACTGTGAAATGGAAGTTACTTAAGTTACTTATTGATGGTCCTACATCTATATTCTTCTTCTTTTATTATCATGACTTGTCAATTATTTATTAGGTTGGATCTATAAAGTCTACAATCATCAACTGTGAGAGTAAAATTTTCACCAACTTACCATTTGAGAAGAAAGAATTATAACGTTACGTGGGACTTATAAGTCACAACCAACATGAAAATCAAAGTTACTCTTTTGATGAAAAGTTTGTGTAAAGAGGATCAAAGTATGTTGTATGTTGTATAAAGAGATCGAATTGGTTATATAATAATTTGTTAATAATGTTCTTGTTGATGGATCTTGTGAGGAAGATTTATGAGGAAGAAACAATATTATTGAAACATTAATTTAGATAAGAGATTGACGTTATTTTTAATCCAGAATCTTAATGAGTTTTTGGACTTTTTTTTCCTTATATGTTACTCAAAATTGATTTTTTTCTTTGAGAAAAACATTTTAAATTCGAGTACTTCTTTGATCGTGTCATCATTTATATTACACATTTTTCTCATTTTTTATTGAGAAAATTTTCGATATAGAGACTCGTTTGAGCTAGTCACTAAGTCGACTATCCATTAACTTTAATACAATTGATGAATATTTTAATAGATGATTAAGTGAGAGAGATAACACCAATGAAACATCTCTTTTTCCACATAAGAGATTCACACTAAATCTTTAAGACTTCTGCATTTTAAATCTTTTTTCTTATTGTTCAACTTTTTCATCTCTACTCGGTGTGAGATTCAGTCTCAAATTTGAATATTTAACACTTGTTTTGCATTTTTTGATAATTATAAATATTTCTTAATATTATTCTCATTGTAAAATCTTGTAAAGAGAGAATTAGTGTTTGATTTTGTAATATATTGTTTTATGTTTTTATTATTAGTTTCTTTGATATTTATGTTCACGTGGGTGATTTTATTTTGCATGACCAAATAATGCTACATGTGACATTTTATCGAAACAAGTCATGATTAATATTGTTTTTTGTTTTTCATTCTTAAAGATTGCGTTTGGAATATGAAACCAATGTTTGAACCAATTCTTCTTTATACATATATTACTTTAATGTATATTAACATACTTAACTAACTAACTCCATTATATATCTAGTCAAGTAAATTAATAATCTATAAAATTTAAACTTCCAAGTTGTGAATTTTTAACTATCTAATATCAACTTATAAAATTAAGGCCAACTTCTAAATTTTAATTTTGAATATTGGATAAACTAATTATGACAAAAAATAAATAATGTAGAATAGCTAATAAAACAGAGTACACACAACATGGGATACCTGAAAAAAATTGCTGTTGTCTGTTGGTATGACATCATCTTATTTTGTACCTTCTTCACAAAATCAAATATATAACAATATTTTAATATTAAAACTCATACTTATTACCAAATAAATTGATAATATTAAAAATCAAATATTTCAATATTAAAACTCAAAAAATTAATTGATAACATAAAAAAATTAATTGATAATACATTACATTATTCTTTTTTATCTAAATAAAAAAAATCTATGATTTTCTTTACTACTACATAAAAGAATGACTCAAATATAAAACAAAACAAAAAAATCATATTATAAATAGTAAATTAAGCACATATTAAAACTCGTACTATGATGTTTTTTTAGTATACTATAGATACGACCAATCGCATTTCTTAAAAAAAAAATTAATGATATTTTACTTTTTTTAATTAGTTTTTTCATTAAAATCTCATATGGAGAATGAGAAATATTCCGTTCGAAAATTAAAAGAAAAAATGGCATCACTCACTTTACTGTGCAGGTAGGGTTTCTTTTTGACAGCCTGACTCAACACACAACATTGAACATCATCGTTTAATAAATTATTTATTCTTTATTCTTTCTACAAGCATTTGATATATATTATAAGAATTTAGTTTTGTTAAATTATTATTAATATAAAACTTTGTTGTTAACTAATTAAAAATAATCATGACTAGAATTACAAAAAAATAATTATAAAAGCCTATAATTTTTCATATATGTCAATTCTTCAAAACGGGATAAAAAATATATCCTAATATAATTTTTAACATATTTATCATAAAAAAGTATTCATATTATCACCTACGTTAATCACAATATATAAACTATTTAATAAGTTTGACCCAGTTCAAGTTTTCAATTCTTCATTCATTCTGTTTTCTTTAATCTAATTATATTATTTATTTTCAAAATATTTAAAGGTAAAGATATCACTTTTTCCTTAAAAGTTTTTTACTCTCTTGGTATAAGTTATACAAAAAGAAGTTTATGAAATAACACAAGAATCACCCAATCAGAAAAGAGGGTGTTTTAATGGAAGGTTTTCTGCATTAATTAATTATCATAGTACATGAAAGGTATCTGTTTCCTAAGTTCCTAACATATTCTAATTAAACTCTATGTTTAATCTATAAATTTTTTGAGAAACATGTAAATAATAGTTAGTAGTTTTATATTATCATATATTCATACACTCACATTTGAAGACTGATATGTGTGAAATCAAATACAAAAAGTGAGTATCAATGCACATTTTCTTTCTTCTTCTTACCAACTTTCTTTCTCTCACTGCATCATCAATCAAACACCAATGCACAAACCTTGTTATTCACACGTTAACGTTATTTTTATGTCTCTAAAATCAAAACACACACACCAGAAAAACACAACTACTTAGGAGTGTCTGAATTCTCAAACCAAAAACACTTGACAACAATGCAACATTCTCACAAACTTTTTCCCACCATTCTCTTTCTCTTTTTCTTCTTCCCTTCAACATTCTCCGACCTCTCGTCGGAGCGCGCGGCGCTCCTCGCCCTGCGCTCCGCCGTGCGCGGCCGTACGCTGCTCTGGAACACCACCTTCCGCTCGCCCTGCGTCTGGCCCGGCGTCCAATGCGATGCTGCCAATGCCACCGTGGTGGAGCTTCACCTCCCCGCCGTCGCTCTCTCCGGCGAGCTTCCCGACGGTGTGTTCCCGGAGCTCCCCAACCTCCACACCCTCAGCCTCCGCGTCAACTCCCTCTCCGGCGCCCTCCCCGCCGACCTTGCTTCCTGCACCACCCTCCGCAACCTATTCCTCCAACAGAACCACTTCACCGGAGAAGTGCCGGCGTTTCTCTCCGGCATGACTGGCCTCGTCCGGCTCAATTTGGCCTCCAACAACTTTTCCGGCCCATTTCCGGCCCGGTTCGGGAACCTCACCCGGTTGAGGACCCTTCTCCTTGAGAACAATCGGCTCACCGGTTCGTTACCCGGTTTGGAAGAACTGGGTGAATTGGCTCAGTTTAATGTCTCTTACAACATGTTAAACGGTTCTGTTCCTAAAAAGTTGCAGACTTTTGATAAAGATTCGTTTTTGGGCAATACCCTTTGTGGGAAGCCACTTGGGATTTGTCCCTGGGATGATGGTGGTGCAAATGGGAGTTCAAATTCAAGTGGGGTTGGAGGAGGTGGAGGGAGTGTGATTGGAGGGGAAAAGAAGAAGGGGAAGAAGCTTTCTGGGGGTGCAATTGCAGGGATTGTTGTTGGGTGCGTCGTGGCTCTTTTGTTAGTTGTGTTTGCTTTGATTCTTTTGTGTAGAAGTGGGAAAAAGACTAGGAGTGTTGATAATGTTAGCAACGTGGTGGTGTTGAAGGAGGAGCCTCAACAGCATGGGGAGGTGGGAATTGAGGGTGGTAATGTGGAGAGTGGTGGTGGGGGTGGGGATTCGGTGGCGGCGTCGGCGGCGGCGGCGGTCGCGGCAGTGGGTGGTGGAAGTGGTGGAGAGAAGAAGTTGGTGTTTTATGGAAATAAGGTGAAAGTGTTTGATTTGGAGGATTTGCTGAGGGCTTCTGCAGAGGTGTTGGGAAAAGGAACTTTTGGGACCACTTATAAGGCTGTTTTAGAGGATGGGCCTGTGGTGGCTGTGAAGAGGCTGAGGGATGTGACGGTTTCGGAGAAGGAGTTTAAGGAGAAGATTGATGGGGTTGGAGTGATGGACCATCAGAATTTGGTGCCTCTCAGGGCTTACTATTATAGCAGGGATGAGAAACTTCTTGTTCATGATTACATGCCAATGGGAAGCCTATCTGCAATTTTGCATGGTGAGTTCAGCCTCACTTTAGTTTCATAACTCCATTTTCTTGTTATTAACATGCACATGATTCGGTTGTGTTTTGAATTTTTGTGGTTGTGATTTCATGTTTTCTTTGCTGTTTTTGGTATTTTTCTGTAGAACGATTTCTGCAATTTGCGTTACTGTGTTCCGTTTTGGAGAATGCATAATTGACAATGGAAGAGGAAAAGAGAGTGCACGTACTAGCACTCTTTAGGAATCATAATTTGTTTATATTGCATCTCCTCTTACAGTTCATCTTAGTTTGTGGCTTTGGCCATATCTGGACATTACATAGTAGAAGTGTAACCAAATTTGTATGTTGGCATCAGCTTTTAAACTCCTACATTAATATCTTTTTCGTAAACTATGATGTACCGATACTTCAATTTGTATCACATATCCAATATACATATCATATCTGTGTTATATATATATATATATATCATATCCTATATACATATCATATTTGTGTATCATATCATATTTGTGTATCATGGTGTGTGCCATGTCATTGATTGGCATGAACACTAGCAAAAAAGATTGAAGTTGATGTATTATGTTTATGATCACAGGAAACAAAGGAGCTGGTAGGACACCATTGAATTGGGAAATGAGATCAGACATTGCATTAGGAGCTGCTCGTGGCATCGAGTACCTACATTCACAAGGGCCTAGTGTTTCTCATGGAAACATAAAGTCCTCCAACATCCTCCTAACCAAATCCTATGATGCCAGGGTGTCTGATTTTGGGCTTGCACACCTTGTCGGCCCCTCATCCACACCCAACAGGGTGGCCGGCGGCTACCGTGCCCCCGAAGTAACCGATCCCCGCCGGGTTTCTCAGAAGGCCGATGTGTACAGTTTTGGAGTGTTGCTGTTGGAACTTCTGACCGGAAAGGCTCCAACTCATGCCCTCTTGAATGAGGAAGGAGTGGACCTTCCAAGATGGGTCCAATCAGTGGTTAGAGAGGAATGGAGTTCAGAAGTGTTTGATATTGAACTCCTAAGGTATCACAATTCTGAAGAGGAAATGGTTCAGTTGTTGCAACTTGCAGTGGATTGTGTAGTTCCATACCCTGATAACCGCCCTTCAATGTCTCAAGTGAGACTACGCATGGAAGAGTTTCGTAGGTCTGGTGCCATGAAAGAGGGTACTCAAGACCAAATCCAACAACCTCATTTCATCGATGATGATATACAAGATGTATCATCATCTAGATGAGTTTGTGTAAAGGATCTTCTTGTCTTTGTCTTTGCCTTTGTCATGTGCTTATGTTGTATTTTCTTAAGACAAAACTTTACGAGTTCTTTTGGCCACTTTTGGTGTTATTTTGCTATCAGAATTGAAGTTTTATGTCACTAATTGACATAATAAAGGTTTGCAAATTGCAATAAACATGGACATTGATCACTGAAATGAAACTTCAATTCTGACAGAAGAAGAATATCATCAAAAGTAGCAGAGGAACTTCATCTAAGTTTTCTGATTTTTTTTCTTTTTCTTGAGTTCATCTAATTTTCTTCCAATCTCAATTGTAGTATCTACTCTAGCATGAGGGAGTGAGATATCTATTCCATTAGTTATTGGCGGTGGATTCTGGTTGATGTAATTATTAACTTTGCTTTTAACATTGGCTTTTTTTTTGTTTTTGTGACACTGTGATCATATGGTCGCTTTCATGGTTGGTTGTAATGTCCTATAGGTGGCATGTAGTAGCATGTCTTGAAATGTAGTGGCCCCACCTTGTAAAGACAATATGGATGATTTATACCTAGAACCAACTTTGATTAACTCTTCATTCGGTTCATACGTGAATTAAGGGGTGACCTCATTCACCACTTTTCAAAATATCAATCTCATGTCACACCAATTCCTTAATCGTAGTGTTTCCTAATTAGTCTTTTATACCTTTTTTACCAAGTTTTGTTTCTATGAATTGTCTGTAATTGTTTTAATATTTTAATCAATAGACATAACTTTTAAAAGTCAAGAAAATAAATATATATAAAAGATACATGTTAATTATGTTTTAGTCTTTAAATTATATATGTTTTTAGTCTCTAAATTATAATTTAATTTTGGTTTTAGTTTTCGTCTATATCTTAAACTTTGATATGGTAGATCCGTATATTTAAAAAATACATAGATGCAGTCATTTTTGTCCACCGTTGTTAATTATTTTTTGGTTAAATATGTTTTTGGTCCCTCAAGTTTCAGTAAAATTTGGAATTAGTCTCTCCTCAAAACTTTGGACTAATTTAGTACTTCATCTTCAAAAATACATGAATTTAGTCTTTTTAACAAAATTTTGTTAAGTTTATCTGACGTTTCAAGCGCATTTCATGATAGTATTTGAATTGTTTACACCGTTTGACATATTTTCGCTTCAATGTTAACTCAAATATTATCATAAAATGTTTTTAAAATATCAAATAAACTTCACAAAATTTGGTAAGAATGATTAAATCTACGCATTTCTAAATAAAAATGACTAAATTGGTATAAACTTTTAAAAATAGACTAATTCCAAAATTCACTTAAACGTGAGAAATAAAAATATATTTAACCCATTATTTTTTTACGTAACAAATGATAAATCATGTTTGATGCAATCCAAAAGTTATTTTTTGTCAAAATCTTAAAAGATTAGTATGACTCGTTTGTAACGTCAAAAAACAATTAATACTGTTAAACGAAAAAGATTATTTTTATGCATTTCTTAAGTATGAAAACCTAATATAATCAATTTGAAATAAGAACGAAAATCAAAATATGTAAAAGTTATACATACTATTACACTCTTGTCCCGGGCATAAAATTGATGTTCTTCCATAAAATAGAATATTAACAAAAACATCTTTTAACTCAAGCTTGATGCTGAAGGCTTGCAGGTATAAACTGTCAAAAGGTGTCATTTGATTTGTAAGGTCAAACAGCTTTGGCCATGTGTAAAAAGTTTGATATGATATGATATGATATAATGCTTTATACAGATAATTCAATTATATATAAAAACCATAGGAATAAGGTTTTAAGCATTAATGCCTACTTTGACTAATTCAACATGATTTTCAGCAATAGCCTATTTTGATTCTCAAGAAAATGTAAACCTTTTTATAGTGTGTATTAAAATGTCAGCTAGATTTGTCCCCCATAGAATCAAATTTTGGTATTATTAGCAAGAGTTAAATTAAGCTTGAGCTTTCTCATCCATGATGTAAAATTTAGAACTTAAACATCAAATCAAACATTAGCAATGTGTGGCAGTTGAAACAATTTTTGGTCATGTGAGTACATATAGGCCAAGCTGAAAAGGTTCATATAACTAAGGTGATGTATTTGTGAATGTGATTATAATTGTGACTTTATGGTGGACCAGAAAATAGAGTACACACACATAGTGGATGGGGCAGTGCAGTTTTTTAAAGTGACCCTTCTTGAGATAGTGGTCCTACATGGCTACTGCTACTTCATAGTGGTTCATGATCATAGTTTGTTGGTATTCATTGATCTACTACACCCTCTTTCATATTCTAATTTTGTTAATACTTTGAGGGACTCCATATAGGTAAGGTTGAAAGTAAACAGTGCTATCTTTTACCAATTCATTTTATGTTAAACCCGAAATCCTAAACATAAGAATTTCTTGTGTTCAACTTAATTTTTGCATCACATTGTTAAACATGGATGCATAGTTTTTCTTCTGCAACAATTTTTTTTCTAATTCACATCAAAATATGTGAAAATGTATTAAGGGTTTTGGACGAGCCAGACACTCTAGTTATGATTGTTAAAAAGGAAAAAAAAATTGAATGATAAAGTGAAACGATTGAAATGCCATGTTACTACAACATGGGATGCTCCTGTCTCTTTGGCTATTGTTGTCCTATTATCTGCAATCTCTTTCAAAATTTGTGGCATTTATAGTAACCACAGGGAGACATAAAGCATTGGTATAGTTGTAACAAAAAAAATCACTCAAAAAGTCAACTCTGGAGAGTAAATACAGTATTAAATTTATGTCTACTTTGATCAATAACTGAAAGATTATGATGAATGAAAATGTTATCTCTGGAAAAGAAAAAAAGAAATAGTTGAAAAGTGAAAAAAATCTTGTAGTATGAAAGAACTTTTCCTAGTATTCATTAGAGAGAAAAAAAAAAATCTTTGATAAGTTAAAATTATAATTTATGTACTTAATTTATAGGAGAAGTTGAATGGAACAATATTAATAACATTTAGATAAATAATTTAATTTTAATTTAGACAAAAACTCAGTTTATTTTATATCCTTGTATTCTTCTTCTGTAAGTGTTTATGGAAAAATGATTTCAACTTAACCTTAATTTTATAACTTTGCCAAGAAAGAAAGGAGCTTTTATCAATACATGAAACATGAGATCGGAATAAAATTTAGGAAACAGTAGTCAATTTTGCCCAGTTAAGTTTCGGCACAATTAAATAGGTACATTTCTTAATTTGAGCATTTCTACATGAATTGTCTGGATCTTATTTCACAACCTAACATCCAAATTATATTTGATTTTAAATTATAATGCATTATAATAGAAATTAGATTTGTCTGTATAGCTAAAAAATGTCTTGTTACGTTATTATATTTCATTTTAATCGAAAAAATGTATATTTTTTTTTAAAATGAATAAAAAAATGTATTCAAGAATACTACTTTCATTCTTCATGAAATAACTCGTGCAAATCAAATCACTATCGCCTGAAATAAATGAGTGGGGTTGAAAGCAATGTTTCCGGCGATAGATTAATAAAACCAGCAGAACTAAAGGGAGGGAACAAGTAAATGACGTTAAATTAAACATCGTTTGATGATAGCTATGGTAAACAAAAAAAAAATTGTGAAAATGCTCGAAGGGAGGGGGTTAAGAAGAGTTCACAGCAGCATCAAGTATATAATATAACAGTGGTTTGTCTGAACAAAAAGGATGTGTTCTCATTGCCATCGCAGAACAATTTGAGCAACTGTGATATGCATTTTTAAATTTACAGTTCTCAATTCGTACACAATAAACGGTAAAAAACTGAAACCACCCACTGTTGCCCTGTAACCTAACAAGCAAAGAGTACATCCTGAACCACTTTGAACCTCTAAATCTGCAAAATCCAGCAATACAAACTGTGAGCAAGAAAACAATGAAGCCATGACGAATGGGTAAATTATGCGACAGAATCATACATGTACAATGTATACAAACGATAAAGGTGCTTGTGCCCCCAAAATTGCTTGGATCATAGGTCGAAAACCAAATTCTGGACTTTGACAGAGGATAATTAATACATACAGCTATGCACTAGAATTCGTTGGCGGGTCGTCTTTCCATCCTTTAGTGAGATCATAGTTGATAGAAGCAAGCTGGGAGAGATTCTGAAAACACCAAGGAAACATTCGCGTATAAGAGAATATTTGGTCAAGAATGGGAAAGTAAAGCATAAGACCAAGAAGAAAACTATCAAACTAAATATTAACAGAAGGCAAAGTTTAACATATAAGGCTACTTATAAAGAGTATAGTAAGCTCAGAGAATCCATTTTAACACATTAAATCCCACTGTAGGTGACAAGAAAACAAAGGAAATATCAGGCATAATCCATTCAAGTTAATTCTAATTGTATACTCATAGATTTCAAAGAAATGAATATAATTTGAGGGATTACCTTGAAGGAGAAATTACTGAAAGAGTAATTGACAGATGTGCCAGAATCAAACTCAGCAAGACCACCACATTCATCTCCCTGTTATCAAGAGGGAGTTAGTCCATTATACTTTAAATTGATTTCAGTAAGTATTTTACGTTTAGCAATGCCTACTACTTGTAATACCACTTCATCTTGGCGATTGCTCAAGCAACTACTGCTGCCACTTAAGCTATCAGCATCACTAGAATCCTCGACATCACTGGCTGGATATACAAGGCCATCAGAAGTATTCCATGAGTAGCGACTAGTGAAGTAACTGGTATCTAGAGCGCTCTCAGAAGCAGGAACAAATGCAGCCTACAAAACCAACAGAAGCAGTACGTTGGGCATCAAGAGAGTGGCAGAAAAATTAACAATTAAGATCTCGCTTGGGTAAACTATTACATACTTTCTGCCTGGCAAGTGTGTCCCAGTTTATATCCTTGAAGAAAACATGTTGCTTTACCTGGATCATTAAAATCAGTTTAACATTTGAGCAGAAAAAATAAATTATACAAAAGGATAAAAAAAATTCTATATTGTATGAGAAATTACATCACCTCTGATGCTCCTTTTGATCCCAGTCTTTGATTAGGATCTTCTGTCAATAATCTGAAAATTAATAATGTCAGGAACTAAATGAAAAACATTCAGCTATTTTAGATGTGAGTGCTTAACAAAGAATAATACCCAATAAGAAAGCTTGTTATCACAAAAAAGTACTAAAAAAACAACATATAATATACCGATCAATAAGATCCTGTGCTTCGGGACTCATCTCTGCAGGAACTGAAGGCCAAGGTATCTTACGATTAAGAATATTATCAAATATAGTCTACAAACACAAAAATAACATCATGTCAGAGAACTCAAATCATATAAAGGCAAAACTGACATGAAAAGAAACTTAAAAACCATCTAAAAAATTTATCATACAAAGAAGCAAGATATAAACCTGAGGATGCTCAGCATTGAAGGGTGGAATACCAACAAGCAACTCAAATAAAATGACCCCAACAGACCACCAATCGGCAGTATACGCTGTAAAATTTGCACAAGTTATGTTCCAAAAGTAAATGCTATGAGTATTCATCGTATATATAAAGTAGAATAGAATCATTCTCCAATGATCAAAACATTTATCATTCAACTACATAATTTCACTATAAAGAATAGCAATCACTTTGTGATATTTTCAGCATTGTTAAGAATTTAATTCTACACATACGGGAAATCATATTTTCTCTAAACTGCCCAAATAATGACAAAAGTCAAATTTATATATATTAAGAGATAGGGGAAAACAGAAATGAAACCACCTTAAACATAAAAATGGGACAATACAAACCATGTCCAGTTCCCAAAAGTATCTCTGGGGCTAAGTAATCAGGCGTGCCCACTGCAGAGCGTTTCTTCCTCCTTTCCCATTGATCCTCAGATGTAAATACATCAGTCTCATCCTCTTCAAGTAGGGATGTCCCATTCACTGCTGGGCCAGACAGATCATCTGTGCTGTTGATGAGACCAACTTTAGAAAGCCCAAAGTCTGTTAACTGCAAAAGTAGCCAGAACAAAAAAAATCAAGCTATTTAGCAGTTTATAAAATGTATTTAAGAGAGCCACAGGATTACATGAATATTGAAATTGAACCTCAAAAGGATCCAATCTACACTTAAGAAATTGAAATTCTCGCCAAATACATGGAATCACAATTTAAAGCATGGGATTGGTAGTGCTGATGAAAGAAGCTAATAGTAGAAAAGATGCAAAACTCTCTATGATTCATCATAGATATGAGCACCAAAATTTCTAAAACACAATGCCACCCCATAAATTTTGATACGAGCACCATTTTGGCCAACACAATCAAACTCCATAAAAATCATACTTAACTATCATTATAAAGTACGAGATTATTGATATTACTCCTAAGAGTAAGAAATGAAAGAGGATTAGCCAGATTTTGGATTTCCATTCCAAATTTCCAAACCAAGGTTAAGGAAAAAAGTAAAAGAAATAGCCTTTTTACATAACCATGGTTTGGAGATTTACAAGCAGAAATTAGAACATACTTAGTAGTTACCTTGATGTGACCATCATGTGCTATCAATAAATTGTCAGGCTTCAGATCTCGATGAACCACACGCAGAGAATGCAAATACTCTAACGCAAGCACCTAACATTGAACAAAAAATCATGTTCTAGACGATGTAATGAAAAAAAAATTCAGAAAACCAGAGAAATAGAAAGAGCCAGTAAAGAGACATAACCAAGAATTATACCACTTCAGCAATATATACTCGAGCAACTTCCTCATCTAGGCAACCTAAATTTCTTAATAATGAATACAGGTCACCTCCATTCAGATACTCCATGACGAGATATAAGTTTTCACGACATGTAAAAGAATAGAAGAATCGAACCTGATTAAATTAAAGCTAACATTAGAATAAGATAAAATTTCTTAAAGCAACAAGGAACATTAAAACAGTTAGACCTGCTCACCACAAAAGGATTGCGTACTGTAATTAAGATATCACGTTCTGCTAATATACTTTCCACAGCATTTTTACGGATCATATCTGCCTTCTTGAGAACCTATTAGAAAATAGCTCAATAGGGTTACATAGTAAAAGCATAGACCAAGATAGAAATAAGTTTATTTTAACCTTAAAGGTTTGCAAAAGCAACACAATACAAGATTGAGATCCTAACTAGGTCAGCACCCCACACCTTATATCAATCATTTGCTGCACACCAATATAAAGAAATAATAATAAAACAAAATACATGATAGGGGACTAGATTAAAAGGGTAGGGG
>Ga0209589_1010388_pt1 | contig 13586 bp, 8 predicted proteins | sample CowpeawhiteBW_FD_187525 | JGI IMG/M metagenome (GOLD analysis project Ga0209589, IMG submission 187525) | Root nodule microbial communities of legume samples collected from California USA - Cow pea white BW (SPAdes) (version 2) | ecosystem: Host-associated > Plants > Roots > Nodule | place: USA...
TGTTTTCTTGAGATTGGTTGTTGTTGGATGGATGAATCATTGTTTTGGATGTGTGGAGTTCTTGGCACGATTCGTTGGTTTGGAATGATGCATCTGTTGCAGGTACATCAGAGCGAGAACTGTTAATCTCGCCCAAGCGAGTCGGGCTCGCCTAAGCGAGTCTGACGAAGGCTCGCCCACCCCCTTTTCGCGATAAGTCGCCCAGGCGAGAGGGATCTCGCCTAAGCGAGATCTCGCAGTGGTTCCTGTTTCCTTGTTTCGAGCCCTCGCCTGAGCGGAGGGGGGACTCGCCTGAGCGAGACTGCCTCGCCTGAGCGAGACCCCTCAGCCTGAGCGAGGTGCTGGGCGAGACAGTGCTATGATTGGATGTTTGTTTGTTCCTAAATGATCTGTTTTGGTTGAGTATGATTGTATGATGAGTGATATGTATATAATGGAACATGAGGTATGTTTGGCATGATTCATGAATTGCGTATAACGGGTTGGGTATGATATTGGCATGTGAAATGAATGAGTGGTTTGGGACTAAAAGAACACGTGATTAATATGAGATGAGGCCCTAGATTCACGGGGTGGTGATGATCAGAGGTATGGATTCGAAATATGATGCGTATGAGGAATTAATCTCAAGGGTTGGTATGGAAATGTAAATATGATTTCATGTTTGTTTATTGCTGCGCTATGAATGTTGGTCCGTGTCAGCATATAAATTCCTTGGGGTCTTTAGGTGAGACCTCTGGGGTCGCGCTTCAGTGGTCGGGACGTAATCCCAAGGCCCCTGTTAGTGGGTGTCCATGGTGGTGCCCTATCTGTATAACTAGGTAAGGATTCAAGGTAAGGTTGCATCCTGACACTCTGAGGAGCCAGTTAGTCTCACCTAGAGCAGACTGACTCTTGTGGTGAGGGTAGCAGGAGGCCTGAAATTCACTAAGGGCTAACCTTGTGGTGAGGGAGATTTGATTCATCGTAACACTTGTATTACATAGCTCAGGATCGAGCAGCTCAGGGTCGAGCAGAGGTATCCACCACAAGTGCAAGCATCCGCTGAATCCGACCAAGTTATACGTATCTGGATGAGTCGAGTCGAGTCGTAGTGTATTGATTGAGAGTCATAACATGTGTGGTTGATTATTTGGATGTGAGATGATGAAAACACTTTTGACTGTATGATGCATATGTTGTTGGCTCTAGCTTACTCGTTTCGTTGCATGGTTGTGTTGTATGTGGCTGTTTTTTCTTGCGATGATCATCGACTTGGTTGATGGGAGCAGATGGGCGAGGTTCTCGTGGTCAACAAGGGAATGGCGATTCCACCGCTTAGCCGTCTGGACTGAATCTTACACTTATCTTCTTGATGTCTTCTTTAGGGCTATGGCCCCTGTATTCGTTGTCTTTGGATTGTAAACTCTTAGTTAAATTGTTATCCTGCTTTTGTTGGCATCGTGGTGTGCCTGGTTTTGTAGGGGTGATGTTGGAAATCCCAGGACTGCGTGATTTTACTATCTTATGTGTGACGTTTCCTTTAATTGTGTTTATAAATTAAATGGGACGTTACAATTGGATATTTGCATTTTTGATACATTTTAAAAGCTACATATGATGTTAATTTTGATTTGTGTAATTAAAATATTTAGTGTACATTATTATGTTGGACATAATTTTTTTAATTAAAATTATCAAATGATATAAAAGTTCTTATAAGTGACTATAAGTGTGTACGAAAGAATTGACATATTAAATCATTGTGAAAATTAATCATTTAAATAAAATATTATAATCAGAGTCACCTTTGTTTAAACACTCATACTAGTTTCTCTTAAAGCAATTTTAAGATAATAAAGTTTGCTGGACTAAAATCAAAATACATTATACATCTTTGCTAGGATGATATATTTTTTCTGTAACTATTTATAATATATTTTTTATCGGACAATTTTATTCTTTAATGATTTTTATAATTGTATAAGAGATATATTGTTTTGGAGTATTCTTATTGTAATTATATATATATATATATATATATATATATATATATATATATATATATATTTTTATATATATATATAAAATTTTATCTATAAATAAAAATAAAAATGGATTATTTTATTATTTTTATCCTTATATGTAATAGTTAATTATATATATAGATAATTTTTTTATTTAATTTATATATTTTATATTCCTTATATTTTTAATTATATTTATTATAATAATATTTTTTATTTTGTATACGTATTTTGTATTTTATTTTATTGTTAATTGTATGTTAAAATAAAAACTGATAATACATGTTCATATAGTTTAAAAATAACTGAAAATACCATTATTAATTTTATTTTCTCCAAATCTAAATATTAAGAACTACCACTTTTCCCTCCTTGAAGATGTCATTTTATATGTTATAGACGTAATTAATTTCATAAATTACTAAACAATTCACCATAATTAGTAATTCTCATAATAAAAAATTATAAATATTAGAAAAATAATGAAACATAACTATTTTATGTATATATTTATTGTAATTTTAATATAAATTAAATTGTATTTTTCAGTTTGTAATTAAATTTTCAATTTTATATATATATATATATATATATATATATATATTATAAACTAAAAATGTACACTCTGGTATTTTTCCACTGATATTAAACTACAAAATATGAGTAGTTTATCATTATTAAATGTATATATACTTTTAAATTTACACTTTTTAAAATAAAATAGGTTATTTCAATTTAAACAAACAGTTGGACTTTTAAAAGAGGAAGAAAAAGGATTTCTTTGAAAAGAAAAAACAAATTCAAATTTTAACTGATTGTCAAAAGAAATTTATTGCTCAATAAATAACTGATATATGTAAACAACATTTAAAACAGAAAATCACACTCTGTCCTCCCTGTATATTACTCCTTTTAAAGCGGACAAAATCCGCTTAAATAAAGTACAGTGATATTTATTAATCAGAGAAATGATGATTTCAAATTATAATAAAATAAATATATATTCAATAAAAATTTATAACTAATTATGACAGTAGCCAGTATTTTTCTGATCAACTCACATTATTGCATGTTTAAAAACATATTTCTTTGATTTAGAACTGTGAAGTTCCTTTTCAAACTATAATATCATTTGATTAGTTTTGTATACTAAGTAAAAAAAAAAATACAAAAAATTGAATTAAGATTGAGAAACCTGAAAAAAAATAAAAATAAAGGTGAAGTGTTGGACTTGAATAGACTCATGGTTTAAGGGAAGAATCTGAGCAGTGAAGAGAGACAAGAAGGGTAAGCAGTGTATGAGGGAGCAAGTGATGATGGAGTACACTTACGACACCAACTACTGCACTGTTGGTAAACCCTCTCTTCTATTTTCTTCTCTTCTCTGGCTTTTCACTTTTTTAATGTCAACTTCCTTCTATCTTCCCTCTTGCATGTTCATTATTTTTTTCCACCTAAGACTAAATAAACTTGTAATTAAATAAATGGGCACTCAACCCCTAAAAATCAAATGCAAAGGAATGAACTTTATGTGTTTTTTGCTTTGGTTCTGTGTATATGTATTGTTTGTTGTATCTTATTTGTTTATTTTATGATTGAATAAATAAATAGTTTTTTTCAAATGGGTGATCATGTGGTACGAGGTTTAGAGTGTCCACGGTACTTGTGCTGCCAAGATTCTTGGTGACATATAGCTGACTTTTTGGTAACCCTTTTGAATTTTGTTTTATATACTTTTTCAGTTCTAATTTTCTATGGAGAAATAGTTTACTAAAGAATGTATGACTATTGGTGGTTTTATTTATTGAGGAATGGACCCATTACTCATTTTATGGCAGGATTATCTGTTACTTTCTCTATTATGTCCCACTTGACTCCACAACATCTGATAGCACAGCAAGATGTGTTGTATATATAGTTGTGTTAAAGATTCTAATAGCATTTACACTTTCTCTAATTTGAAATGTGTTTGTAATTGATCTTAAATGCTATAATTATATGAGATGTGTATGGCTTGTGGCTGCTCATGTTACATGTTGATTAGTACTGCTGATGCCATTAATTTTTTTCAATGCAAGTAAAGGTTTAGTGCATTATGTGAATTTATATCACTAGATCTCTGGAAATTGATGTAAAATGTTTATTGATGACTGGTCTCTTACATACATTAACTACAGAACCTCATGGGATAAGGGATGTAATGGACTTGGAGCATCAAATCCACTATCTGGAAACTGAGGCTTATTGTTCTGTTTTGAAGGCTTTCATTGCTCAGTCTGATCTTCTTACTTGGGTAACTTAATATTTATTCTGAACCTGTTTTCTGTGATCAAGTTTGGCTCATCTTGAGTGTGCTGCTGAAAATTTGTTTGTGGCCGTAGGGCAAAGAGGAACTTATGACTGAGCTGCGAAAGGAACTGAATGTTACTGATTTTGAACATGGAGAAATCCTAGCGAAAATCAATTCCGATGAGCTAATTAAGCAGATAAGGTGATTGTCTTCTCGTACATGGATTTGACTTCTCTAAAGGGACAAACATATATCACCATTGATTTAAACTTGGTTAGGATTACGGTGGTACTTCAATACTTCGATAGAAGTAGATAGACACACTTTTACTTTCTTAGTTACACATTTGCTCACTCTAGATGAGCTAAAACTCTTATGCACATTTGTTTTGATTGTTGTAATGATCCAGAATCCTTACCAATTTTGGCATTTTGTTTCCCAGGGAGGAGAGGAAATTGTCATCTCATGCTAAGGATTATATTAAAGCTAGTGCTCCTCATTGTGCTTCTGCTTCAATGGGAAATGCAGTGATGAAATTGAAAACTCCACCCTCTGCTGCGATTTATACTCAGAAGATGTCCCGCAGCCAAACATGTCTTGTTTCTATTCCTACTCCTTCTTCAAAGCCTGTGAGTCAATCAAGCCTAATACAAATATTAAATTTGTATTGCATTCATGCTTCATTGTTTGATGTAGATTTTAGACACTCTTGAAACAAGGCCTGATTAAGGAACAGCATGCAAATGTTTTTTGCAGAACTTAGGAGAATTGAATATGGAGTTTGAGAATTGAAGTTGGGGTCTAAAAGTTAAAATGAGAAACTGTTACTTGTCCTTGAAAATCAATTCTCACACTTTCTAATATAATCTATTTATATAAATACCCTTATCATGCATATACAACAATTTAATGTAAGCATTCTTATCTGAAAATAATATTTTCTAACAATATCCAATGTTTTACCCTTTTAAGGTCACTCTTGTACACTAAATTTGATTCTATTCACTGATCTTCTAAAAAGTAAAACATTTGATTGTTCTGAATATTCCAATTCCTGACACATTCCTTGAATAGGGTTACTTTTCTTCTTGATAAGTCCATTTGGAACTCTAAAGCTACCTCTAAGGTCAAGTCTTTCATTTGGCATGTACAATACTTTATAGAATTAATAATGTTAAATGACATTACTGTAGTTGGAGGCTGCATACACCTTGTTCCCCTGATTTATGTGGTATGTGTGGTGCTTGATAGGAATCAGTTTTATGCTTGTTCTGAACACTGTTCTGCTTCTGTTTCCTTACAGTATTCCTTATTTGGCAGTTTTGTAAATTGAATCTTAGGTATGTCCAGGTCTTTGAATTAGTTAATGATGATTAACTTCGGTGGCTCTGATGGGAGTAAAGAGGCAAAACTTTTGCAATGTTCACTCTATGCTGCATTTTTAGTGCATTTGGTTTGAGCACAACTTGTACTTTTTTAGGTTTCTATGGTCTAACACTTGGCCTAAGCATGCTGTTATGTACATTTGGCTTTTATTCGATGGTGAAAGTGCAAATGCCATTTTTTATGTGGTTTGACTGGTTTGCCTGGTAAAATTATGTTGAGGGATTCCCAACACATCTCACCATAATTTTCCCCTCTTTCTTTTATTTGTTCTCTGTTTGGTCTTCTGTTAAGTATATTTCATGGCCTTCATTAATGAATTCCTTCTTTTGTAAAAATCTATTCCAACGCAATTCGTTTTGAAGTTTGTTTTACTCAAAACTAATCCTCTAAAATCTAAATTGCTTATTTCAACAATTGATTGCCATACCTGAGTCCCAGTTCACTTCATGCCTTCATTTGGTATATGTGATCATTCAGAACTACATCACAAAAAACTGCTGAGCCTCAGGCTTATTTAACTATGATTTTGTGTGCCAGCCAAAATTTAATGGTGATTCATTGACTGCCGAATTTGTCCATGGAAAAGTGCAACAATCTATGGAAATGTTCAATTATAGTGTTCAGTTACCACCTGTTGGTGGAGGGAGAGTGCTGAAAGGAAAGCATCTATTGCAGAAGGATCTTCACAGATCTCACTCTGCCAAGTTAAAGAAAAGATCTGATGTAATTCAGCTTCGTCCAACAGATAGGGTTATCCGTGATGTAAGCAAAATCCTTACTTGCATGTACTTTTTGATTGGCTTTTTGTTATTTTCATTTTCACTGGCTATTCACGGAACTTGTAGATATGAAGAGGTAACTAGAAAATACACTTTGTAGTGCATAAAGCGATGATTAAATGTTGATCATAATTGTCTGTGATGAATCCACTGTATATCTGTGCGTAATTTAACCTTATCATTAAGAATGTTGAATCTGATTTTGCAATATTGAATGAATATCAAATGTGTAAAGCCTTTTTAGCATCCTGAACATGAATTATACATTTATTTTTGTGTTATTACTGCATTCTATTGCATATGTAGAAACAAAATTACTCTATTGTATTATGCAGTCAGAATCAGAAGGTTTTATGCCGAGCAAAGGATTTTCCTTTTCTTCGGTTGCATTTTAAAGGGTGCTCATTTTTTCACATTCAACATTTTACAGATGATCGATGAGTATGAATGGGTTTAAAAGTGAAATATTTTGTAGGGTAGAAGAGTTATTTTGTTGATTCGGTTGTTTAAAAGTGGAGGCATTTAAAAAGACTCATTTTTTAAATGAAAATTTATAAATTATTGAAAAGTTCACCTTGAAAAGCATTTCTTTGTATAACTAGATAGATTATTTATCGTGCATGGTCTCTTTTTTATGTTATGACTGATGCTTGTTCAAGGAGTTACTGAGTAGGATCTTTTTTATGCTATGAATAATGCTTACTCAATGAATACATTGAACACTCAGCAACTAATTAACATATACTGTAACATGTTCATTCTTTTTGGCAGGTTGAGAAGATGCTTTTCAGTAAAGAGAAACCTGACCCAGTTGATCTTGAGATAGCAAGAAGGACTCTTAGGGTAATGTCTTTCTATTGAGATGCATCAAGTTACCTTAGATATATATGTCTTCACTCTTTAGACAATTCTAACAAAGTGTGTATCATATGAATGTATAATTTGTCCCAGGAACAAGAAAGTGATATAACCGAAGCACTTGATAAAGTGACTGATGTGTTAGAGAAGAGAGGTAACAATAATTTACTAATATTCTTCTTCTGTTTTCTCAGAGTCTATTTTCTTGATTGTATGAAACATTTGGTTTTGGCAGGTGATGCACCTAATCAAATGCAACATTATTAAATCTCCACAGAATACTCCTGGAGGACAAGAACTGATGACAAATGCTAGGTTGAATGAACTTGGGGAATCCTTCTGATATGTGCAGTTAGGGTGATGATTTCTTGGCTTAGATATGTAACTTTTTTACTCTGATTATAGAGGCTGGTTTTTACTGGATTGGTTCAGTATTAAGTAGTATAATTATACTATTTCAAACACATGAACACTTTGATGTGACTTATTCCAATAGGCTCCGAATTATACTATTTCAAACACCTTATTTAAGTATATATTTTGTGAGTTAGAGTCCAATCTGTTCCCATTCTTCAGGCAATAGTTCAATGTTTGTTGTTTTTTGTTTGTTGTTAATGATTCACAATCAGAAATTGCTAGTCTAAGTCATGAGGTTACAGGGTAGAAAGTGTAAGATTGATTTGAAGAAAAACTGAATGAAAAGTAAAAATGGTCTGGTTTAATGAAAAGGTTGTAATTTCAGGAGAATCTTTGTTTATTAATATATGTGATTGATTTGGTTGAATTAATGAAGATAATTAAGTTGTTTTTTAAGTATAATATCAAATTTGTCTTTAGATATATTATTTAAAAATGTAAACATTTGTTTTAACAAAAAACTAATTGTGAAAATGAAAAAAATCATTTCTTAAAAATATAAATGATTTAAAAAATTATTTATCAATTGCTAATAATAACCATATAAAATTAAAGAAAAGTCCAATAAATAGAATTATTTTAAAAAATCAAAATTTTAAAAGAATTCTCTAAATTCACTTTTCTTCTTTGTTTCATACTATATGTTTTCTTTCAGAAGCACAATCTAACCATGACGACGAGAAGGTCAAGAAGAGCTTCTATATTTTTTTTCTTCTTCTTTTGTTTTTAAAAGTCGCGATAGTAAAGTACTTATGAAGGACTTTTTAAAAAAATATGATGTGATCCGAAAAATAAAAATAGAACTATATTATTTTTTTTGGGTTAAATATGTTTTTTATTCTTCAACTTTTAGTAAAAATTGGAATTAGTCTCTTTTTGAAATTTTGGCTTAATTTAGTCTTCCAACTTTAGAACTGCGTGAATTTAGTCCTTTCAAACAAATTTTGTTGAGTTTATTTAACGTTTCAAACGCATTTCATGATGGCATTTGAGATGTTTATACCGTTTGACACATTTTTCCTTCAATATTAGCTAAGAAACTATCATGAAACGTATTTGAAACGTCAACTAAACTTAACAAAATCTGGTGAAAAGGACTAAATCCATACAATTTTGAAGTTGAGGGACTAAATTGAATCAAAGTTTCGAAGAGGGACTAATTCCAATTTTCACTGAAAGTTGAGGGAACAAAAACATTTTTAACCCTATTTTTTTAGTATTGCAAGAATAAACTAGGTATTCCTAGTTTTAGTATATTTTTGTTTGTTTGGACATAAGACTAGGGAAGGGAAGTGTTTAGCTAATCCTTTCCCACCATACTCTCTATGTGAGGAGAATTATTACACTTATTTTAATGATTTTGAGTGAATAAACGTGCGTGAGAGTTTTGGTCTTGAGTGTACCATATCTCAAGTGACGAGCCACTTTTTTCCTTAATTTATCCAGAGTAAGTAACACTCCTTATCATATTTCTTATTTGGCGCATTAGGTGCTCATCAAAGTTTGGTAAATAGAACATTTTCTATCTTAGGGTTTCTTATGTTGTGAGCTAGGTCACAAGTGACAATTTTCTATACTTGCTTATCTCAAGTATGAGTGGCACAAGGCTCTTCTAGATTCCTAGTATTCTTATGGGTTAGGTCATAAGTGATAAATCATCACCTTGTTTATCTCATAGTATTTGAGTGGTACAAGGTGTTGTTTCCTAAGACTATCATGATTTTTGTGTATTCTTGAATTTTTTTTTCTTTTTCGTGGCTTTTGCAAAAGTTGAAAATCATATTTTATTCAAGACTTCTTCAAAGAATTCCTTCCAAGAAATTCAACCAAAAGTTATTGCTTGAAGTTTGATAAGAAAGAACTTTCAAACTAAAGCAATCTACCTTGGATTCTCATAATTTTATAGGCCCAAAGGACTCAAAAACTCATACAACCATTTTTCTTTAGATCCATTTGTTTGAGGTCGTTTCATAGAGCTAATTATGTGACAATTAGTGGAGTATTCCATAATGGTGTATGATGTTTTTCCATCTATTTTTCTTTTAACTTGTTGGGTTATTATTTTCTTGATATAAATAAGGATGAAGAAGAACTTGTTGAAGTTAAATCCTTGTTGTGTCCTTTGAGACCTCTTAGGCACCACATGTGAATGTGATGTATTTGTCCATGTCATCATTACTTTCCACTTGTAATCATTACTTTTTCCTAATTTATAGGAACTAACCATGTGCATTCCCTAATTTCAAGGGATTAAAAGCATTAATCATGTTTAGTGAAGTTAACTCTTGATTAGAAAAGTTAAATCCTAACTTTTGTCCCTTCTTCTACCCTAGGTTGAGCTCCTCCATTATAAATGAAAGTCCCCTTCATTTGTAAAACACAAGTTGAGTTTTGAATGAAATTATCTATTAAGAGATTTTGAGAGTTCTTTTAACTTCTTTTGGTTCTTATCATGAGGAGCTTTCTTAAGTGGTGAATCTCCATGCGCTTATCCTTTGATTCTAGAATTAAAGGTGGCATGTTCTTCTTTATTTTCTGATCTTAATCCATTTTGGTTTTCATTTCATTATTTGTTCTTATTATTCCATTCATCTTGCTCCATTTGTATAACTCATTCCATGCGTGTTCTTGCTTCTGCTATTGTTACGCTATCTTCTCATGGATTTCGCCCATCTCACACCTTCATAAGTGGATCAAGATCCTCCCAACCTTCTAGGGTTCATATAATTTCCTTAGAGTCATTGGCACATGCCTTTTTTTTTTCTAAGTAATTAGTTAGTGGCCTCATCCAACTACGCTCATGGTTCATAACAAGGCATTCAATTCCATCCATAGTGGGTGACATGATTATTTCTTGTATCATGAATTTTTGTTGACCTTTCTTTTTTGTACTTGCTAACTTTGAGAACACGTTGACTTTGTATTTATCTTCTTACAAGATGCGCTTCACTTTTGTTTTTTTTGAAATCCAACAACACCTCTTGTACTTAGTGTTAGCATTTAAATAGCAGTGAGTCCTTTACTAGGAATCCTTCAAACAAATATCCCACTATGAGTTGGTAATTGTTGGAACAACAAGATTTTGATGCTCCCATATCTTGGGATTCATACTCAGTTTGATTGTTAGACGTTTTAAAGTCAAATCGAAAAGACTTTTCACTAAGAAAATTACCAGGTCCTTCAAGTAAAATATTTTCCCTCATTCTTTTTTTTATTAGAGGACCCATCAACATGATATGTCCCACCAATGTGCATTTGTAATCTCCTCACTTAACTATAAGTCACCAACGAAGTTAGCTTGACATTGAACTTTAATGAGTCCTTTTGTCTCAAACTTTATGCAATACTTAGATAGTTCAACTGATGAGCTAACCATTTGTCCTACCAAATCAGGTTTCTTGACAATTTTGTGCACCTAATAATTTATGCCAACAAAGACCTCATGTCTTTCGAAGCACGGTTGCAATCTTCAAGTGATCATGATAAAGACTAGTTCTATCTCATCAATCACGTGGTAGCACACCTCAAATTATTATAGTGTACAAATGATAAAGTAAACAAGTAATTGTTCCTTGTTTCTTTCTCATATGAGAAACACACTCATGGCCTCGCCTAAAACTATTAAGTATATTAATGGGGATTTGTTTTGTGTGAGCTTTTAGAGTATCAAGATGCAAGGAAGAATTTTATGATTGAAAATATTTCTTCACATGTCGACTCTCGTTGCGTTTTTCATGAATTTAATAATTGGTTTTCTTTTCTCAACAAGCTTCAATATGAATCTTGACAAGGATGTGGCCATCCAATGAGTCTTTCTACTTATTTTAAGTTTTTAGGGCTATGCATCTAGGTCAATGTTTGACATTTGTTAGGGTTTTCTTTTATTCCTCTATGTACTAAGGTGAATCCTAATATAATATACCCTAAACCCTGAAAACACACTTATCAAGATTTAGCCACATGTTATATTTTTGAAGCGTTGTGAAACTTCTTTGATGTTGGCAATATGTTGTTAACATGAGTTCAATTGGACAACCATTTCATCTATGTATAACTCCATATTTAAAGAGGTACTGTCTTTAAATATCTTATCCATCAACCTTTGGTAGAAGGTCAAATGACATGGCCACATAATGTTCATTGGTGCCTTGTATGATAGATATAATTTTCTCCTTGTAGATGTATCAAAAGCTCAAAATTTTTGTGTTCTACAACACTATAAACTAGTTGGTTGATGCTAGGAAAATGATATGCATCTATAGGGTAGGCTTTATTTAGGTTTGTGTAGTTCGTGCGCATGTGTCATTTACCATTTCCTTTGTTGTCTGGAACAATGTGGGCTAGGTAGGTGGTTTAATTAGGGATGAGAATAGGGTATGACAATGCATTTTTTACCATTCTCGTCCTTTTCCTCGGTGTACAAATTTATACCATTATCATCCTCATCCTCATTAGGTATGAACTTTGTGTTTCATCTTCGTCATAGTTGGATGTTGAGTATGCTTTCCCACATTGTCTTAAATATTAATTAAATAATTTTCAACAAAAAAATAAAATCATAGCAAAGAAAGCATGATATTATTAAGGATTCTTTTCTTCAAAAGTCAAATTTCATGGAAGAAATTATGATTGCATGAATCTTGAAACAAATTACTAAACATAATTCTCAAGTAATTTTAGAAAAGTACAAACAATTATACAAAATTAAAATTTGAAGACAACAACAACATCTATTATTTTTTAAATGTTGAGGGAAAGTGGTTAGGAAATTTGAGTGAACTTGATATATATTGAACTAGTTGAACAATTGAGAGAGAGAATAGAAATTTGTGTAATTAAAGAAAAATTCTTCAAATGAAATGAAAATAAAACCAATGAGAAAACATAGAATAAGTATTTTAGGTTATCTAACAAACTAAGTTTATATGATTAAGTACTTGAAATTGATAGTTAGACATTCTTACATGATAAATAAAACAAAATAAACATATTAGAAAGGAGTGGATATGATCAAACATCTATCCTAGAAATGATTTAATTTAGTAAAATTAAGGTTTAACTTTCTTTATATGCAATGCATCGTTCAAAAAATGTGTAATTGAGACTATGATAAGAAAGTACCTTAAGAATTTGAATAATCTTGATGAATATCAAATGACTAAAAAAATATAGATATGATGAAAAATTGTGTAGCAAAAGAACAATTCTTTAAAACGAAACAAAGGCCAAAGACACTAATGAAAATAAGTTTTTTAGTTACTTATAAACTAATGATGTTTTAATAATTTAAAATGGGACGAGTATGATGACGAAGACAAGAAAATTTTTTGATATTACCCATATCTATATATGATAACTCTAATTTTGATATAAACTGTAATTTTTGACAATTCTAAACACTTAAAGATATTCCAATATAATATGTTGATATAAATCCCTTGGTCGACCAATGTCTTCATTATTGTAAAATTTTCCACTTCCACCATAATGGTTAGAGATAATCTTGTGTTGAATTACATCTTGACGGGACGAATCTATCCTCAATTTCTTTCCTCCCCAATTAGGGTTTCATTGACATTCCTCACAACAATGGTTATCTTCTTTTTTCTTAGGTTGGTAACCCATCTCTTCTTAATCATGATCTTTATAGATTAATATTTGCAAGTGCACTATCTAAATTAACTATCCAATATTATCTTTTAAAATGAGTCATTTATCTACTTTATACTCGTAATTGTGATGATAAGTATATTTTTTTATGATCAAATAAGATACCCATACCCATAATCATGATTATATATATATATATATATATATATATATAAAATTTTTTTTTTTATATAAAATATA
>Ga0209589_1010392_pt1 | contig 13581 bp, 7 predicted proteins | sample CowpeawhiteBW_FD_187525 | JGI IMG/M metagenome (GOLD analysis project Ga0209589, IMG submission 187525) | Root nodule microbial communities of legume samples collected from California USA - Cow pea white BW (SPAdes) (version 2) | ecosystem: Host-associated > Plants > Roots > Nodule | place: USA...
ATGATTACTTGTTTAATTTAACTATCTTTTTATTTAATTATTTTTTTAAACTTAATCAATATAAATGAAAATTAATTATAGTAAAATAAAAATTATTTATATTTAATTTATAATAATAATAATAATAATAATTTTATTATTTTTTATTATCATAAAAAAATAAATACAATATTTTTACTAGTTTATATAAAAGATTTGAGATTACTCTTTTGGTTTTTATTTCAGTTCAAAAATATCAAGTTGATCTTTTAGTTATTTTTAGTTTTAATGTGGTCCCAATTTTTTTAAAAATAATGCAATTTGGTCTTGTTTTTGTTAAATTTCTTGAATTGGATCAAGATTTTTCCATAAAAATTGAAGTTGTAAATAATGATGATTTTCTTTGTTGATGTAATTAATATAATCTCATTATCAATTTTGATAAAAACTCCTTTCTTCCTTCAAAAAATTGAACGAAAATGATCAAATTGTATCAATTTTTAAAAATCAGGACCAATTTGAGGTTAAAAAACTAGAGGATTAATATAATATTTTTGGATGAAAAAATAGACCAAAAGATTGTAACGTCCAAATTAAATAGATAAAAATCAATTTAAATAAACGTCACATATATTAAATATTCAGAGAGTGCTGAAAGACGGGGTATGGCGTACACAGTACCCCAACATATCCATAACTAAAGAAGGTGGCACAACACTGCCTAACCCCAAAATAACATGAAACACAACAAGACTGGTTCTTGTACAGAAAGGTAAATCTAGACAATAACTTCTTCAATTGAGGGCTCCATAGTGAGCCCATACCCGCCCATGACCATCACGTTGTAGCATCTCCATCGCTATTACCACTGCCTCGGTTTCTCACATCTGCTCACATCAATAGAATTGATGATCATTGCAAAGGGGGAAGACCACACACAACCATACAAACAAGCAAAAGGGTAAGCTAGTGCACAAGATTCATACATTATAATAATTATCATTCAATCATAGAATCGAGCATAAATGACGGGAACCCACACATAATATATCAAACCCCCTTTCAAAACTATAAGACTTGACTATCCGGATCCATATCTGAGGCACCACCACATGACAGTGGAATTATGCCCTACAAATGAGGTGTCACCGCGAGGCCTTCACGGAATTATACCCTTACAGGAGGCACCACCATGTGGCCTCCGTGGAATTACGCTCTAACCTTGAGGCACCACCACGACCCCCCGTGGAATTACGTCCTTTTCGTCGAGGCACCACCAGGGACTCCCCTTAAGGGTCCATGGAATTACGTCCAACCGGTGAGGCGCCACCAAGATCTCTCACTACAAGAGTCATGGAATTATGCCCTACCCATACTTTAAACATGTTTCACCCGCAATCAATAATTTCTCAAAACATACATATCATGTATAATCAACAAATCATGCAACTCACGTTTTGTCATTCATATTCCATCAACCACATGCCATTTCCATTTCAAATGTACACATTAATCATGCCATCATCACACAACCCTTCTAGTAAAGCATTTGGGTCAGATAAGCAAGCCACACACCAGTGACCATTTAACAACCACATCAAAACCTGCCCGCTGCCTCGCCCAAGCTAACAGGGCTCGCTCAGGCGAGAGGGATCCTCTCGCTCAGGCGAATCCCAGCTCGCCTAGGTGAGGGCGCGACGAAGGAACAGGGGGCTCTGCGGGGTCTCGCTCAGGCGAGCCCCTTCTCGCCTAGGTGAGAGCACTCCTCGCTCAAAAAGAACGCAAGTCGCCTAGGCGACAGTTCGAGGGACAAAAACCTGGGCGAGCCTTTGATAATCTCGCCTAGGCGAGATTAGCTCGCTTGGACGAGAAAACCAGCACCCGCCACTATTTTTGTTCACATAACAGATTCACATACACCAAACCCGAAAGCCAAATGGCACTTTTATCACATCACAGTAGCATATAATCCACAAAACCATACAATAGCAGTAGAACACGCAGAAAAATGACCTAGACAAATGGACCCTAGCTTCCCTTACCTGGAAAAGACTAGTACGAGACCTCGATCTTAAATAGTGGTGAACGGCAAAACCAAGAGCGACTCAAGGTGCTGGAAAAAGATGAGAGACATGGGAAAGAGGGTTATCCAGCGAAACAGTAGCAGAACCACGAGCAGGGTTGGAAGGAGACTTACGCAGAATATGGAAACGGAGTTGAGCGCTGTTCGATCGGGAAAACGTAACCCTAACAGAGCTCCTTACGGCAGCAGAGTATGACGGCACAGTTCTAGGTCTGTTTCTGAAAATGAGACAAATGGGGATTAGGGCAACACGAATTTGGCATTTAACCTATGGGCCAGCCTCTAGACCCAACAGCTGTAGGGCAGCCCTTCACTTTAGGGCAGAAAAGGGAACCAGAAATTAATGGGCCTTATAAAGATTAATTCAACCAAAATTTTGACATCCCAAAATTTTAACTCAAGTTCCACCACTGTTAATGTTAGTCAAGGTTGATGTAGAGTTATAAAGAACTAATATTAATGAGTATTTTTTTTTTCAAATAGAGAGTTACTTTAAAATTATGAAACTAAATTGTTCGAGTTAATTTAAACAAGTCATCATTATGAAAGTTTAACTAAACAAATTTTTTAAGTCAACCTTTTCAATATAGAGTAATATAGTTACAATAAGAAACGAAATTATCAGGGATAAAACTGATAATAGAAAAAACTTATTAGTGAAACAAAATAACCAATAAATAAACTACTGACAATAGTAACATTAGTAGTAACATTATTACAATAAGAAACAAAATTATGAATGGGTAAAATATGTTGTTAATAGCAAAAATCTGTCAGTAAAACAAAATTATCAATAGATATATTCACTGGCAAACCTTAGAAGGTCCTCATGAGGCATGGCCCCCAAAATATTTTTTCTTTTTAAATATTTTTTTATTTTTTAAATTGATTTTTATTTGTTTATAAAACATAATTTAATATTAAAAAATAATAAAATTAAAAATTAAATATAATAAAGAATAATAAAATTAATTGAGATATTTTTTTGTTCTCTCTCATTTTAAGTTTCTCACGTATTGTATTCATTTATTACTCTTGCATCTCTTGTTTTGTTTTTTGTTTTAAAACATAATTATAGAGTTAGATATAAATTCATTCTCTCGCTTTTAGTTCTCTTCCATTTTTTTAAGATAAAAAAAAGTAACTCTCTCCCTTCTCTTGATAGGAAAATATAAGTTTGATATTTAGTTTTTTTTTTCATCTTATGAGTTTTTTGTATATTTATTTTTTTATGAATATAAAAAGAAAAGTTATGTACTATATGTTTTTTCATATTTCTTTTTTAGTAATTATGTTTCACAATTTTTGATTAAATTTTGATAAAAAAATAGTCTTATTTTTATTAAATAGATATATTGATGAAAAAAAATAATAAATTCATTTTTTGTAAAGTGATAAAAGGGAAGTTACCCTAAAAATAATGCAAATTTACTTCTTCATCTATTTTCAGGCATGATACTAGGAATTCAATTGTTGAATTAGAGAATCATTTATTAGAATTCACAGAATGATAAGTGGGAAGTTTCATATTAATTCTTTTGAATTATAGGCAGAATGTTTCATATTAATTGTTTGAAACTTATTATAAGAAAATGTGCTCAAATATGGGAATATTCGGGGAAAAAGATGAAATTACAAAAACTAATTTAAAATGAGTTTCATATCAAATACAATTTCAAAACTATAATTTTTGTAAGGAAAAACATACAAAAATGTCAATACTAAATTATATATACTTTTGTTATATTAGTAATAATAATTAAATATATAAAATTTGATATATTATTTGGACCCTTTCAAACTTTTTGACCAAGATATCTACTAACAAACAAATATCACTTGATAAAATATTCATTGATAAATATCAACGACCAAACTTTGTTGATAATTATCTATTACTAATTATTGGCAGCAAAAAATTTTAAATAAGTTTTTTTCTTCTTCGTCTTCTCCTCTCCTCTTACTCCTCTAGTTTCGTTTCCTCCTCTATTGTCATTATCTCATTTTGTAAAAAATTTGACATTTATTTTATTAATGAATTTTGAAAAAAAAAATCATTTACCGAAACATTTATAGTTCAATTAATTCATTTATTGAAAAAACAAATCAATTACCGACATATTTTACTATGAATAGTCAAAGTCCAAAGGAACCTTGGCCTCTATTTTATTGACAAAAATATATGTCAATAATAAAAATTCTAAATATTAACATATTTTATCAATTAAATTTACTGGTAGATACATTATCAACGAAAATATTCACTGTTAATAAAAATTCTAAAAAATATTTATTGATAAAAATATTTATTCAAACTAAAATTTCTGATTTATAGTTGGATCTTTTATTGGTGAAAATATTCCTTAATAATAAAAATTTTAAAATGCTTTGGTAAAATCGATCAATAAAATTTGTTTTATGGATGGATTTTTTTTGTCAATGATTAGGCAATTTCTTGTAGTCACACATAAAGTCTCACACTCATATTTCTTTTCCATTTTTTTAGTCAGTATTCTAAATTATTGCAAGCATCATCTTATATATTTCAACCTCTATCATTTTTGTTTTTCTACCAGTGTGTTACCATGTATGCAAAATTATTTGGCATCCTTATCTTTTCTATCTTTGTAAATATAATTTAATTGAAGTCATCTTCCCAGTGAACGAATTTTGATTTTCAAAAAGGAAAAGGAAGTCGTTCTTTCTAGACACGACTTCAGTTTAACTTTTTAGTGCCTTTTGAAATTGTGTGCATGCGCGACTTACTTAAAAGTTGTAATAAAAATTGAATATGCTCATTTTTGTAATTTATTTTTAAAACTACATAACTTGGGTAAATAAACTACGAAAGGGAGAAAGTGGTGGTCTTTCAATGCAAAAATCATTATCTACGACGTTAATTATTGACACTTATAGGACTATCATTGTCAAAAAACACGTGATGAAAATATGTAATTATTGCAAATGTTTTAACATTGGTTATCTAGGGAACCGTAGTTAAAAGTCTTGTCAAGACATATGACAACGATTATACGGAGAACCAGCATCAAAACTCTTACATACGATGATTGTTCTATGGCCAACCGTCGTTAAAAATCCTACTTTTTTATAAAAAAAAAAAGACTTGTTTTTTTCACTTTACCACTCACTTTGTGTTTTCTTTTTTCATGTATTTCTTTCCTCTTTTTCATCCCTATTTTCTCTCCTTGCACATCATCCCTTCAAGCTCGTCTCACGTCATACCTTCAAGGTTGTCAATCTTTAAACTATTAAAGTTCTCTAATCATCTCGTTGCCAATGTCATTACTTTTCTGTGTGGGCTTGATTCGCATTTGTATGGAGTAGTTTCCTCCTTCGCCAATCTTTGTGCCATTGCCACTAAAACTCGTAGTTACTGACCCATTCAAAGTTATCACCATTGGTCACTAATGTTCTAAGTCTTGTTGTCGTTGATCACTCACAAAACCACCAACATTAAAAAAAACTATTAATTGACATCATTGTTGTCACCGTGTTGATATCAAATGACGACAGTTTATTATTTATCTATTGTTAAAAAGGAAAACTTACAACTATGTTTCACCTGTCGTCAACTATTTTTAACTTATAACGATGATTGAATCAAGAATGGTTCTAGAACCATCTTTGAAAATCCATTTTAACCGTTGTTAAAAGCTTTTTTTATTAGTGACGAGAAGCAACAATAATATTCGTGGACAAAGCAAAATGAAGAAGTTTAATCTTACAATTAAGTTAAAAGTGTAATGTAGTGTGTCTATAGAGTTTATCAGTTCAAGTTGATTAGAGACTTTTGCGAATACAATTAATTTCAAATTGTAATGTATTGTGTCTATAGACTTTATCTATTCAAGTTTATTAGATACTTTTGCGAAAAGTTTTTGAAAAATTTTAAATACACAAATTAGTTATCTATTATTATGTATTTAATTTATTTTGATTCTTTATTCATGAATAAAAACATTTCTAAAAATAGATAATAATAAAAGTAAATATGAAATAAAAGTATATTGGACGAGCGCTTCCGGATTTTGTTTAAATTATTATTAAATATTTGAAAAAAAATTATTTTATCTTCCTAATCTTATATATTTATTCCTATATATTTGCTCCATTTAGTTCTTTACTTTTACTTTAAAATGTTGCTTGATTGGAACCCAAATAATTTCTAATTGCCCATACTGACTTAAGATCTTAGATCCGTCATAATATATATATATATATATATATATATATATATATATATATATATATAAAGTTTAACTAAGTTTTGAGTCTATAGTACATTTGAAAACTTTCGGTTTCGTCCTTATTAAATATTTGTGGTCACTTAAGTCATCAAAATTTTAAAAATTTTCAATTGAGTTTCTGTAGTTAGATTACTCTTAATAATGTGATTTAATAATGTGACATTACAATTATCTTGCAGTGTCACCCTCCTTATATGTCACCCTATAATATTTTATTATAGGAAACCATGATGACGAAACCTCCGTCAAATATTTATTGTACTTAACGAAAATTATTACCAAATTTAATTAAAATGATTAAAATAGAAAATGTAAGAAACGATAAAATTAAATAAATAAATAAATATTTATTTAATAATAATGCATTTAAATGGATCTTTAAAGTAATTAATGTAGAGAATTATGACAAGGAGCAATGGTAGCTTAAGTGGTTCAGTGTGTGGAGTGATGTTGAGAGGACTTGTGTTTGAGTCTTATGTATGCTATTAGTGGGAGATTTTAATTTTTTTAATTATTTTGTTTGTGCATGCATGAACACGTGACATAATATATTTTTACGTTACAACATTTTTTCTACGTTGTTAAGTGATCAGAACCCTAGCATAGCCGGAAGCTAGAACGTTTTTCATTAATTTGGTAGAATTCTTAAGTTAAGAATTTAATTAAGGAAGGGAGAGAAGAGTATTGGTGATGGTATTTTCGTGTGGCCAGGTTAGGAGAGAGTTTCAGACCACAAAAAAATTGAATAAAAGAGAGCTGGGAGTTTTCTGGTGTTAGAGGCAAGGGTTGGAACCATTCTGGATCACAAAGGAAATTCTAGAAGGGCTTTTGGAGCAAGAATATCGAGTAAGGGGAGTTGCACTTATGTGTATTTCGTAATGTATGAGTTTTCGTGGTGTGTTGCATGTACGATAGCCTTTTTCCACTCTCATTTGTGCTAAAAAAATCGTGTTTTTGGGTCCCTGCCCAGAAACCACCTCGCGGCTCAAGAACACTGCTAGGCAACACAAGCTACTTTGAACTAGTTTCTGGGTTTTTCCAGAAACCGCTTGGCGGCATTAGAGGTCCATTAGGCGGTGCGAGCAGTGTTGGCAGATTTTGCATTTTTGTTGGGTTATGTGGCATGCTTGGTTGTCTCAATCGATTCATTGTCTTATATTGATCCTTTCATGTTATAAATAATTGGAAATGCCTCTGTTGGATGCTTGGGACATGTGGAATACGAATCCTTTCATGAATTATGTTGTTTCTCTGATTTTTCGGGCAGCAAGGACCGTCTGCGATGGTTGCCTACCGCTAGGCGCCAGGTCTCTGGTTTTGTTTCGCTAGGTGGCATGATCTAGTTGCTGGGTGATAGAGAACTATCCTAAGATTCCATACAAGAAGAACTTGAAGATGAACCTTTACAATTTAAAGGACCTATGACAAGGGCAATGAACAACAGATTGGAAGATCAAATCTATTCAAGGCTCATGATGCTACAAGAAATATTCGTGTCATGCCTCTTGAGGATTCAAATTCAGAAACGATCATACTCTTTCCTGGATAGGATCGTATCATCTGGTATCTAGAGCAAGGTTCTGGTTTGAATTTTCTCTTCTATGTTATTTTCTATCATATAAAATAAACTACAATTTTTCAATGTCTACTTGTTCTATTTTTTATTTTTTATTTTGTTTTGTTTCATTTGTAAGGAGTAAAACCCCTAAGGTTGTTTCAAATTTGGATGATTTTTTTTTATTTGGCGTATTTTTTTTCTTTATTTTTTTCTTTGTTTAAATTGTGTATTTCTACATTTGATTCGTGGAAATTATTTGTTTTTGTGTTTGGGATTTGAAAGTGCACTTACTTTGATTTACATGAGTATGAAGGTTTGAAGGATAAATTGTTAAGTTTGTTGTTGTGTTGAACCGCAAAAAAAAAAAGTTACAAAAAAATAATAATATTGTGGATCAAAGTCAAAAGGAAACAAATATATATTGGAAAAAAATGATCAAAAAAAACAGGGAGTTCAACACAACTTTTTGTTGCAAATTTATTTGTGGTTTATTGAAATCTACTTGCAATCAAACTTTCTCTTAGAGTCTCTGTGTTGTCTCCTTTAAATCTCTTTGGTAGTCCTATTATTTTCTAATTTTAATTTTCTTATTTTGTGTTTTTAAAATTTCTTGAAGTTTTGTCTTGAGTTTTGTATTTTCTTTCACCCTCTTGAGTAGGGATGGCAACGGGGCGAGGCGGGGATGAGTTTCGCTATCCCATACCCATCCTCGTAAAAAAAATTCATCCCCATCCCCATACCCAAATCCAACGGGTATCAAACTTTTGTTCCATCCACATCCTCACCGGGTAACGAGTATAATCTCGTACCCATACCCGTACCCATTTTCTTAATATTAATTTTAATTAATTTTTATAAAACAGTAAAAAATTACGTTAAGGAAACATAATATTATCAAATATTCAAATATTCAATATTAGGAGAATGATTCTTTCTTCGATATCAAATACTTTGAAATAAACTATAATTGTTTACATTTTAGATAGAATACCAAATAAAATTTTATGAGAACTAAAACATTTATTAAATTTACAAACATTAATGAAACCTAGTTGATAAATTTTAATTTTTTTTTAAGTAAATATAAAAGGAAAACAAATATTCAAATTAAAATATATTTTAAATGTTTGTTTACTTCAATTTTTTAAATTCTAATAAACCTCTTTTTTATACACTAATAAAAGTTATAATGCATCACTTGATCAAAGATGCAAAGAACAAATAATAAACATAATAATAAATTTTGACATAGATCTTGTATCTTTTGAACTCCAATATATATATGTTGGATGGTGATAAAAAATATTCATAGCAATTACATTAAATTTTTCTTGTAGTAAATAAAAGTTATTTATACAATTATAGTAAAAAAATTACATTATGATTGATAGTGAGTTAGAAAATAAAAAATAATTAGATCAAACATATCGAAATAGTATTCCACATGATGAAAATAAAAAACAAATAAAAATATATAAAAAATTAACACATGTGTGTTTTAAAAACAATTTGAGAGACTATTGAGAGAAATCACACAAAGAAAAACAAATGTATAATTAAAAATATGATAAGATAAAAAATATCTTAGAGATCTAAGAAAACTTTTCAAATATTAACATATATATTCAATAGTTGAGAAATAACGAAAATTGTTTTAGCGAAACAAAAGAGTTCTTCATATGAAACAAAAATGAATAATAATAAGTAAATAATATTTTTTTTATATTACAGGTAAATGAAAGGTTTATACTATTAAACAATTAAATTGAGAACATTAAACATTCTCATGTTAACGGAAAATATATAAGAAATAAAAATATTAAAAAATAATAGAAATATTCAAATGTGAGACATAAATTTTTTTAAATTGACATACATCATTTCAACATAATTACATAAATGTTATAATAAATATATAAAATAAAATTATATTTATTAAAAATAAAGTGAAATATATAAGAAAATATGAGAGAATAATTGTTGATAAATAAAGAAAAAAAGTTTATAAAAATAACGGTCAATTTTCAAAAATTTAATAAATAATTATATTTTAAAGGGTAAAATTGGTATTTTGAAATGTGGACACAAAAGAGAAATCCTCTTTATATATTGTTATAGATGAAAAATATATTGGAGATGCTAATGCATTTCATGACAAACCAAATAATTAGCAGAAATAAAAAATAGAAAGTATATATATATATATATATATATATATATATATATATATGGTTACTTAATTAATTAATATTTTAATAATTTAAATAGGGAGGAAGATGTGACGGGGACGGGTATTATGGCGGGGATATATACATCCCCATACCCATCCCCATACCCAATTGAAAAAGCGAGGATTCCCCATACCCATACCTATACCCAGTCAATGCAGGGATTCCCCGTCAAAACGGAAACGGGTTCGGGCAATACCCAAGGGGACAGGTTTATTTGCCATCTCTACTCTTGAGTTAAGACTTAGATCTCGCAACGCTTGTCACTTTGTTTGTTCACTCTTTGTTTAAGCTACTAGAGTTCTTTGCCAAGGCCTAAAGGGAATTTGAGTGGTAAAAGGCAAGAGAGTACATTCAAGAAAAAACTTATAAGTGTGATACACGAATGAGAATTTGAGTGAAACACTTAGAAGAGTTGTGAGATCCTAAATATATTTTATTATACTAACATTTTCTTACAGGAACTAGCAATATTGAGTAATGCAACATGTTTCCACAAAGGCATCCTTTTGGAACTGGTTTAACATATGGTTTAAATTATCCTACTCCTAACCACAAACAGGGAAGAATGATGAGGAATATTCAAGTGAGACGAATTTGAGGACAAATTCATTTTATGAAGGAGGGTATGATAGAGGACTATTTCCTAAACTTCAAGTGGTGCAAATTTGAGGACAAATTCTCTTCAATAAGAAGGGAATGATAGAGGACTATCCTAAGATTCCATACAAGAAGAACTTGAAGATGAACCTTTACAATTTAAAGGACCTATGACAAGGGCAATGAGCAAGAGATTGGAAGATCAAATCTATTCAAAGGCTCCTGATGCTACAAGCAATATGAAATTCAAAGAATATGAAGATCATGGCTTGAAGCACATTTGAAGGATAGTTTTTAGGAAAATTAGTTTATGTTTTTAGACTTTGGGTTTCCTCTTATAAATTAGTTATGTTCTATGTTTTTGGGCTTTGGGCTTTCTTTTATAGATTAGTTTATGTTTTTTATGTTTTGAGCTTGGGCCTTCTTGTAGGGTTCTCAAGTTTTCCTAAACTTATGTGCCTATATTTAGAGGTACCAAAAACAATGTAGACACTTTTAGTCATATATTGAATTTGTTTTCATTAAAGAGAGGATTCTCTTTGTTCTTAGCTTAGGCATCCGGTTCTTATCAAAGATTAACATCTTTGTGGTGAATCTTCACTTGACTTATCAATCTGCTAGATTGTGGCATCCTCCCTCTCTGTCTTATTCCACGTTCTTCTCTTATTTATTTGTGTCGTGCCTCTTGAGGATTCAAATTCAGAAACGATCATACTCTTTCCTAGATAGGATCGTATCACTGGGTGACTAAGTTTTCCTAGTCTGCACAGTTTTCGTAAAACTTTATTTCCCGATTCGTTAACCGTCCGATAGGTGAAATTTTGACAGGTGATCCATAATAGGTGATTCTTTACTTTGAACGGTGGATATTTGTATTGGAAGTCTGTAGCTAGAGATATATGTTACTCATGATTGTTGGTTTGAATTCCCGAAGAGTATGATTATTAATGGATGCTTAAGTGTGCTTAAGTGCTGGTATGGCCTTGATTGGTGAATGTGTGTATGTGTGTGTGTGTGTGATTGATGAATATGTTTTTGGTAGTACTTGTTGAACCATGTTGAAAATATAAATCTATATATGTTAGCTTGAATGTATGATGTTATAAGTGTGTGAAAAAGGTCACTATTGATGATATCATTATGACCGAGTGTTGCATGATCATGATGGGTTTTGGGCAATTATGGGAATATGATTATCATACTTTAAATGTAATGGGATTGTGGGGGCATCCAGAATAAGAATATAGCTTTGATTGTGTCTTATGTGGTGTATGAGTTGTGTAATTGTGCAATTGTATCAATTCGAATATATGTGAGTTTAAATGACTAGGTGTTGATGTCAATCTTAATTTGACATAAGGAATTGGTAAAAAAAGGGTTCTTGTAGTTACTAATTGATGTAAGACTTATGCTTTGTATGAATAAATGAGTTATGTGTTTGTTGCCTTATTATTTCATAATTTCATATGAGTTGGACTACGAGCGGAGAGGTTCGTAGAGTTGGACTACAAGCGGAGAGGTTCATAGAGTTGGACCATGGAAGCATTGGAATCCCTAAGACCAACTTGAGTATGTACCTTGTATAGTGTAGTGTGCTTTTCTTAATTTCGTTTTTATGTGTTGAGATGTGGACTTGGATCAGGAGATGCTTGACAATGTCATGAGTGGGTAGGTTCATGATTGGTGATGAACACATGATAATATGAATGGGGAGGTTCATATTATGATGCTCTTGCGTGAGGATACGAGTGGGGAGGTTCGTATGTTCCGTGCTCACACTTGAAGACTACTGCAAGCGGGGAGGTTCATAGTTGTTGGATCACGTGTGTTGGACTATGGGTGGGGAGGTCCGTAGAGTTGGACTATGAGCGGGGAGGTTCGTAGAGGTTGGATCATGAGCAGACATGTTCGTGGAAGCATCATATATCTTAGGTCCATGGTCTAGTAATTGAATGAGTAAATGGATTAGTAGTTTCATTTGTATAATGAAACGATGATCTGAAATCATTGGGTATCGAGTGTTAAGATTTAAGCAATTTAGATGAAATAAAGTAGATTGGGGTGAATCTCTATTTTTTTATTTGTATAGTTGTATTGTTATGAGCTCACCCTTTTTGTGTGTGTTTGGGATGATGATCGTGTGACTTATCACACGAGATCAGATCATGTTCCAAGTGATATTGGGGACGCATAGAGACAGAGAGAGGGCTATCCTGAGAGTTTTATTATGAACTATTTATAATTATTTGATTTACCTTTGGTTTTTGGAACTTGTAATAAAATTTATGGATATGTTCATTTGCATTTAAGCGTGTCGAAAGATTCTCGCGCTTTGGGAAGAGTATTTTATGACTATTGAGTTTTATTTATATATTATTTCTTTTATTAAAGTAATTTTCAGCTAGGACATTACACAAAATTATAAAATTTAAAATTACAAAATTAAAAATTACAAAGATACATAATTATAAAATTATAAGGCTATAAAATTATGAAAGTTACAAAACTACCAAACTATAAAATTAAGAAATTACAAAATATGAAAATATAAAATTGGATATTATAAAAGTAAAGAATTATAATTATGAATTATAATTTAATATTTTATAATTTTATAATTTTATAATTTTATAATTTTATAATTTTATAATTTTATAATTTCATAATTTCATAATTTTATAATTTTATAATTTTATAATTTTATAATTTTATAATTTTATAATTTTATAATTTTATAATTTTATAATTTTATAATTTCATTATTTTATAATTTTATAATTTTATAATTTTATAATTTTATAATTTTATAATTTTATAATTTTATAATTTTATAATTTTATAATTTTATAATTTTATAATTTTATA
>Ga0209589_1010393_pt1 | contig 13581 bp, 10 predicted proteins | sample CowpeawhiteBW_FD_187525 | JGI IMG/M metagenome (GOLD analysis project Ga0209589, IMG submission 187525) | Root nodule microbial communities of legume samples collected from California USA - Cow pea white BW (SPAdes) (version 2) | ecosystem: Host-associated > Plants > Roots > Nodule | place: USA...
ATATTTATTCCAAATTCAAATCATTCATCTATGATTTTTTCCCCTTTTGATATGTCTATTTAAAAATAATTTGTTTAGTTCGTTACCCTAATTAATCAAACTTGATATAAATATTGGTAATAAAAAATTCTTTATCAAAACATTTTCTATTATAAATTTCCCTTTTTTGCTGTTATAGTTTCCATTTAATTTGTTGAAATGTTAAACATGATTTTTTCATTTAATATTTCTAAATCAAATATCAGATAATTTATGAAAATTACAACAGCAAATTAAACAGGAAAGGCTGAGAGAGAAAGAGACACAGAGAGTTAGGAGTGTGTGGATAAAATAAATAAATAAAATAGCCAATTTATCCGAAAATAAGAGAAGTGGGTGGGGGCAAAGAAGACCCGATAAAAAAACGGGTCCTGAGCTCTGAACCATAACTACTCTTACATTACACACTGCACTTGCCACTTTGCTCAACGACCACCATTTCAACGGTGAGGTGAGTTTTCCGGCGCTTTTCCTCTTCAACGTTACGCTCTTATCTGTTTTATGCTCAAAATATAATTTCGTCTAAACCGATTCTACTCCCAAACCAAACGTCTACTCAGTAGCTTCACGTCATCAAAGTTTTTCATTCAGAAGTCGATTTTTGCGACATTTTGTCACAAATTATTGTATTCATATAAAGAATAGATGTTCAGTGGAACCCTAACTCTCAATCAATTGAACAAACAGGCGCAGCCGCAGTCCTCTCCGGCATATCCTCTATTCGTCTTTCTCGAACCTGCAAAACACAATTCATTGCTGGTGAGGTTTTAACTCTTTGATTAGGTATTTATACCTTTGTGTGCTCGTTGTATTGTATTGTGTAAGAAACGGGTTGGGCATGTTAATATTTATCCTTATCCTAAAATGGGTAATGCGGTTTGTTGCAATTTTTCAAATATTTCTGAAATGTAGATTTTGATTGGTTGGTTGTTTTGTTTTTTATAGCTAATAAAAGGAAGTTGAATGGAGGACTAAAGCCGTTCATGTATCGTAGATGTTTAGCGAAAGGAGAGAACCTTTCTTTGATGATGTGTCAAAGGATAACTTGAAATAATTATTACAGAATAAAAAGTAGAAGGGTTTTAACTTGAATTTCTAACAGAAGTTTCCTGAAATTGATCAGGCCCCAAGTGAAAAACGCAAATAAAGTTGAATCATTATTAACTTTTTGTTTTCTTTCATTAAGATATTTATAATTGCTTTTTGTTTTTTTGTAAGTGTTTCAGTTAGTGTCAATTCTAATATCTGAGCAATTTTAGTTTGTTTACAGTGCATTGTGTGTGATAAAGTTGATGCTTATCTATACGTTTTGAAGATGTTCTGGACCAAATACCATTATAAAGATGAACACCATTTGAGTTTATGGGATTAAAATTAATTGCTGTGCTTTGTGCTATACTGTGTTATTGGGTGATTTCTTTTCATTCTATTTATTCGGAAAGCATACATGTTGATGGCATAATGTTGGGGTTGTTGGTCTATGGTCTCTATTTGTTGCTAATCTCTCAGAAAACAACAGTGGTCAGTTTTCAATAGAAAAGAGGTTGAGTTGTGGACGTTTTTCTCTTAAATTGTGGTATAGCCAAGTGACTATATTGTCCATCTTGATTTATTTTTGGCTGAACTCAGTTTTCTCTACTTAGCCTGCCTCCAGTGAGGCACCGGATTCTGGAGGATAAGAGCTTATCAAGATAGGAGCTTCCTCATAAAATCTGTTTCTGTCTACTGTCAAGTGCTTCAAATATCGCTGGTTAAGATTCTAAAGCACATGGCAATGGCGATCTCTTCTGTTCATGCCACATTATTTGCTAGGGCCTCTTTCTTTTGCCAAAGTAATGGCCTAAGAAGCTTTAGATCGTGTTTACCTTTCTCATCTTCAGCTGCTTCCGTTTCCACTCACAATCATTCACAGAAGAAATGGAGGCAGCCAGTGTTGTCAGTGTTGGATGTCGGTGGAGTCAAGATAAGCAGAGAAGGTACTTTGGGTATTTCCTTTTGGTTTTGTTTTATATTTGAATATTTACTGTCTCATAATGCTTATTTGAGTTGTAATCACATAGTATGATCCACAGAAAACCTTCAAACTTGATTTACGCACTAATATTCCCTTTTTTTTCATTGTTTTGAATCACTAATTGTGTGGTAATTTTTAAGGAGAATGTCCTTGACTGTTTACCTATTTGCACACTTTCTGCTGGTCAATGACATTGAAGTCATTTTATTTAATTTTCACAATTGGATATAACTGCTGCCGTTTAAGTGACTGGCATATTTTGTGCTGTGTATAACTTGGTTTATTTCTTTACGTTTTTACTTTCTACATGCCTTAACATTTGTGCTGCTGCTCTGCTTTAGTTGAAAATTGTTCTTTGGTTCATACAATATTAAAATCTCATAATTTCTGATTTGTGGTCTTCTAGATGTGGTGAGGGATGATCCTACAAATAATGTGCCAGACAATATATTTTCAAAACTTGGAGTGCAGCTTCACAGGAGGGATGAACACCCTCTAGGGATATTGAAGAATGCAATATATGAGTATTTTGACACAAATTATTCAAATAAGTTTGAAAAGTTTGATGATCTTTGCCCTATTGTTTCAGTGAAGGAGGTATGAAAAATAAATTAAGGAATTAGTTGTCCATTTCTCCTATATGATGCATTTATATTATTAACTGTTTCTTTGTTTCACGATTGTTAACACACTATTTGCTACTTCTGCATTTAGTTCCTTCTAGATATATGCTGATTTTTATTTTGAGTATTTCATACCATTGAAGTTCTCTGTTTGTTATCTGATGTTATTTGAGTATTCGCAAGTTGATTTTCTTCTGTATGTAAAAATTATTCGTAGATTATCAGATTATAAATTTCAGTTTTTAAGATCAGTATACTTGAGTTTAAATCCTCAAAAAGGCCTCTAAAAAAAGGAGAAAAAAGTACTTCGAAAGTAATTGATACTATTTTAGTTTTGGATTTTTTTTATGAATTACGTTTGTTTATAATTCATATTATATATTATTTCTGCGATATGAACTTACAAAGCTGACCAGTAAAGGAAACAATGCTTTTACATTGGCATTAGTGGATGGTCTATTCACAAATGATCGAGTCATTTACCTTGTATTTTTTTTCGTTTTTTTGCAACGCTTGTTTAAAACATGTTGCAGCTGTTGTTTGGGTTTGTCTGGATTGTAACATGCTTGGGGGCCTTTGATCAAATGACTCTTCCGTCCCTTTCATGACACTGCTTTTGGTGGCTTGTAGCATTTTTCTGTATTTTCTTGTACGTGGTTTTGCCTTTGATCAAATGACTTCATTCTTCAGTTGTTTTTATGATTCTATTTAACCGGTATCTGCAGATTCTTCAATCCTTTCATTTTGGAAGGTTGTATAAAATTGAGGGAAAAGGGGATTAAAGAAACAATGCTATTAAAAAAGGTGACTATGGTAACATTGTTTGTAGAAGACTGCATGTATGAAAGAAATATTAATGGTAGCTTTTGAGTATAATTTTACTTTGTTTGTGATGCATCTACCATATATATATATATATATATAGGTTTCACAATCATATCCATTTCAACTCATAAAATTAATCATTGAAACCTCGTACATTTTCAATATTACATCTGCTATGTCAATGTTACATTTTCAGCACAAGTAAATGTGCCTCCTCAGCACTGCTAAAATGGTACTTCTTACCATTGTTTTTTTATTGATTATCGTATTGCTTGTTATGGTTGACACAGTGTTTTGAAGTATGTGGTTGGGTTTCTTTATTTCAATCTTCTTGTTGCAGAATTTTAATGAGGTCTAGGCTACTTAGATATTTTTCTTGTTGCAGAATTTTGATGATGTTTTGGTTCCTGAAGACCATGTAAGTAGGAGCTATAATGACACTTACTATGTAGACCCTCAGACTGTTTTAAGATGCCACACAAGTGCTCATCAGGCAAAATTATTGAGAAGTGGTCACACTCATTTCCTTGTTACAGGAGATGTTTATCGTAGGGATTCAATTGATTCAACTCATTATCCTGTGTTCCATCAAGTATGTCTCCATGTGCAGTAACCAGTTTAATCTAATAAAAATGAACTTAATATAATTTCCTCCTTTTTGTCATGCAGATGGAAGGCTTTCGGGTTTTTTCTCCAGAAGATTGGGAGGCATCAGGAATGGATGCCACATTATTTGCAGCAACAGACTTAAAGAAATGCCTTGAGGGCCTAGCAAGTCATTTATTTGGTATTTTGAAATGGCCGGTAGACATACTTCATTATTAGTTGCTGCATTTTAATATTAGCGAGGCTTTGTAAGATGAATTAGTTAAAGCGAAGAAACTAATCATTTTAAATCTTGTAGATACTTCATCTTTAGTGTAGATATTTGACTTTTGACTTAGTGGTGATGGACTCAAGTTCTGGAAACATTCACTTCCAGGGTAAGGTTGTATATGTTTGACCTCTCTAGACCTGACATTTATAGGAGTTCTGAGCTTCCCTTTATGTTTTAACCTGTCCCAAAATGTATTAAAAATTGTGTACGATAATATACAAAACAAAAATACATGTGCATAATTTGTAGTCTTCTCTAGTGCAGTATTTGGATACAAAGGGCAGGAGAAGAGGGATTCTAATGGAAAGCATGAGTGTGTTAGGGAAGAAATTTTACTAGTATATACATAGAAGAGTCAAATGAAGCTATTAGTTTAAGAGTAATTTGTTCTAATTTGACTAAAACTTTCTCTCCCTTCCACATTCTCCAATTTTGTGAGTAGCCAAACTTGAAGGAGGGGAGATTTTAGCCGCCTCCCCTTCATCTCCTTCTAACCAAACATTATGTAAATGATTGTTTTTTTTAAATAGATTCTTTACACTTAAAGCAATGTTTAGAGGTATGGTTATCAAACTTGTGGTTGAACTCATTAAATTGCAGGAGTTTGCAATCCTTCAACTGCAAGTTATTATGAAATTGGAATTATTTTGCATGAGTCTTGATAAAAATAAAAGCTATGTAACAGGATAGTGGGAATATTAATACTCCCTCCATTCCTATTTACTAGAAAGAAATGCGGTTGTTTGCTTGGTCCTGAATATAAGAAATAATTGCCTACATTAATTATTAAATTATTTTTGTACCTTCTATTTATTGCAAAATCTATTTACAAGACAAATAATAGTTTCCCATGGAAGTGGAGGCATGGATCAACCTTGCTATTCTTTTTATTTAAAGAAAAATTTACTTGCATTAGGATACTAAAATAAATTGATACACATTCTTGACTAGATTAATTTTTCCATTTAGTGCATTTTTGGTGGGAAAAAGATGATCTCTAGGATTTTATTACTTCAATTTTACCATTTGCTTTCAATTAAATTTTTCAGATACTTAGAATCACAATTAATCTAATTTAAAAGAGCCACTATCTGTTCATTAAAACTATTTAAGAGTATTTTTTGAATAAATTTATGACTAACAAATCTAACTGTTTTTATTAGTTTTTTGATGATTTAATAATTTGTTTCTTGTAAATAGGACGGAGGAGTATTTTATGATGATTTTCTCATTTTGATGCTGAAGTGCTTAAGTTGTTTTTACAATAAATTATGTACACGAGGGGCCTAGTTATGAGTTTGTGATATTCTTTTGAAGCCGAGTATAACTGCTTATTAATACTTTTTCCCCTTTCCTGTTTCAGGTGCTGTGGAAATGCGCTGGGTGGATACTTATTTCCCATTTACTAATCCATCGTTTGAACTTGAAATATATTTCAAGGTATGCTATGCATTTTTGTCTCTTCAAATAACGTGTTTATATGATTCCTGTTACTAATCATGACGCCAATTAAAGTTATGCTTTCAAAAGCAGGTGTTTGTTACACCTGTATGATACACTATAAGTTATCTATTCCTACGCATTTTGTACTTATTTCTCTTTTTTGCACTCGATTCTTATTCTAGTTTAATATATCTTTTATTGCAGGAAAACTGGTTGGAAGTTTTGGGTTGTGGAGTGACAGAACAAGAGATTCTGAAAAGAAATGGGAAACCTAATAATGTTGCTTGGGCTTTCGGCCTAGGGTTGGAGAGATTGGCTATGGTTCTGTTTGACATACCTGATATTCGTCTGTTTTGGTCAAATGATGAACGATTTACTTCCCAGGTATTTCACGGATATGTTCAACAGGCATCCTTTAATGTTGTCTATTCTTTTTCCTGGTTACCATGTGCTGTGACCACACAAATTTATGATGTAGTCATCTTGAGATTCACAATGTTATTTGTTTAGTTCTTTTTGTAATCTCGTCTCTAATGTATTGTTTGCTTTTTTATTTTTTCTATATACAGTTTTCCAAGGGTCAATTGGGAGTCAAATTTAAGCCATTTTCAAAGGTAACAGCTATATGTCTAAATGCCTGCCTAGGCTCATTTGTAATAACTTTTTTCTGAGTATGTTCACGTCTAGGAATATCTCTTATTCTTAGTCCTTAATGTGTCCTGCAATTGAAACTTGAAAGCTAGATGAGAAATATTCGTGTGATTGAAAGTTAAGATGGTCTACAGTTAGCTGTAATGATTAAAAGCCTTGTAATGATTAAATTTGGATAGTTAGTTAGTTTATACTAACAAATTTATTGTCGTGAAATGATACCCATCTTCTATGTAAAACTCAGCCAATAAGGCATTTAACTAAGTAATCTTTCAAGATCTTGTCATTTATGTTCTCAGCATGTCTGACTGTCTTGATTTTTAACTTTAGTGTTGAAGAATTTATATTTTTATTTCAATGGACACCTTGCTAAAATCTTGTGAGAACATTCTAATTCTTTTATGTTTATCTTTGAAGTATCCTCCTTGTTACAAGGACATGAGTTTCTGGATCAGTGAATCATTTACCGAAAACAATCTGTGTGAAGTGGTCAGAGGGATAGCAGGGGATCTCGTAGAGGAGGTACATCTTTTGAATAATTTGGCAGAACTTCTTAGCGACATTAAAACATTTGTTTGCATTTGTAATTAACGGCTTTCTTTGTGTTCAATGGCAACAAAGTGCGTATGAAATCAGCTGATCTAGTGTCGTTGAGCAGTGTTGACAATATTTTTGAACGCTGCATTTTTGGCTTTGCAATAAATCATCAAATTACCATACCCATCTTATAAACCTACTAAAATCATTCAACCAGAAGATTAAAACTTCACTTGCCACACTATTTTATTGGCCGAAATTTAATCTGAAAAGGAAAAACCGAGTTCTGCTCTAGGGAATAAGTTGCCAAATCAAAACACTAGAAATGGCCTGTGCAATCAACATCTTGACGGACAAAGGCCATAACATGTATCTTAATTCGATGATAAATTACATAGCGGCAGCGGCTATACTGCTGGATCGGATGGAGATTCCTTAGTAGGCCTTAAGCAAAAAAAGAAAGAAGAAGGAAGATAATTAAGGAGCTGCTGATGTGGCATTTAAGAATGATTATAGGGAGAGGGTGAAGGAGTGGGGAGGATTATTACGTATCTTTTCAGTTAGAATCCTCATGGATGGGCAGAGAGGATTATTCCTCTTTGAGGAGTATAGCTCTTGTTGTTCTTGTCTGAGAGCTTTGTCCCTTTTTGCATTTTAATATAAATTACGAATTTTGTTTTTCTTCTTTTTATTATTCCTTATGTTTACTATTAATCTAAGTTCATATGCTTGATCTCATGTGATCTGTAAAATAGATTCCTCCTGTCTTAAAGGAAGCAACTGAATATAGAGGCACGTAGAACATAATTCCTTTCTGCGCAGGTAGTTGACGTTCATTATTTTAAGATTACGTTTTGAATAGGCTTGGGTATGTTGGATATTAGTTCCTACTCCTAGTCTCAATTACGTTGCGAGCAGAGAAATAGATCTTGGAATTGTTTTCATAATGGAATGTATAAAATTTTTCTGAATCATTAAATTAAGCAGCAAACTTATATTTCACTATGGTGCTTGATAAAAGAACGGATACCAGAAGTTTTGGCTAGCAGGTATTGTTGTACGTTGGATACCCATTCTACTTAAAATAGTGTAAATTGTAGGAAAAATATTGATTTTTACTTACATATCTGTCGACCTACTTTACTTGATGACAATTGGTTTTAACTCGGAATCTTACAAGTGGAATAACCAAAGTGATTTGGACATTCATTATACTACTGTATAGTTTTATTAAGAGGATTATACTACTGTATAGTGATTATTGAAGCTGAAGCTAATGTGCATTACCATGTAGAATATTAAAACTTCTCCTTAGATTGGAACATCATAGATGTTCTATGTAACAAGGTTGCTATATAGTGAATCTGAGAATATCGAGGGGCATGTTTGGGAGCTGGATTTTGGAGGAAAAGGGAGGGAGGATGGATTTTTCGATTCTTGTAAATATTCTCTAATCTGCTAATTTTGTAAACTCAACGGAAGAAAATGATAGATTAGCATAAACTTCATGTCATAATATTTTGTTTATCTTCATAAATGTTCCTCCCTTCCCCTGCCCTGCAAAACTAGTAAATCTCCCTCCCAAACACATTCTAAAAGACTTAGTGAATATGTCCATGAGTTTGTTGATTCAACATTCCAATAGCAATGCATCCAGAAAGTTTGTAATGGAAAAGTTCATTGTAGAGACAATATGCATTGCTGCTTGATTACAACAAACTAGATCCATTTTTAAGGTCATAGCTCAATATTCTACTTCTGGACTGGCATCTGGTTGCTTAGAACATTTATTTAAAGTAAACTTTGCCAATCTGTAATACTATAACCTATCCACCTGTGTTTTAGTCTTTTTGCTTCATACAATAATCCTTCAGTGAGTCCTCAGATGGATCTGATGGAACCACCATACACATTCCATTGTTTTTCACGTGGACACACATGTCAATATTCGTGGCTGGCCATTGTTGTTTGAGGTTCTCTGTAATATTATTACCAGTAAGAAAATCTTGAGCAAAAAGTGGGCTTTTGTTTTCTTTTCCTTACTTGGCTTTGCAACTGTTTACCTCGTATTCATTCTTTTCTCCTCTTTTTCTTAGATTAATCATTTAGCTATCTTAACATGGCTATAATATACTTTTCCCCTATGAGTCTGTACTAAGTTTGGTCCATTTTTCTGTTTCACTTCTCAAATTGCAGGTGCAATTAATAGACAATTTTACCAACAAGAAAGGAATGACCAGCCACTGTTATAGGATTGCATATAGGTCTATGGAACGTTCTCTTACTGACGAGGAAATTAACGATCTGCAGGTATTAAATATAATTAAAATACTAGTGCAACAAGATCTTGGTTTGTGATATTTTATTTTGAAAGCTACCAACACTCGTTTCCCCCTTGTCAATGCAGTGGAAAGTAAGAGAACAAGTGCAGAACAAATTGAATGTTGTCTTAAGATGAGCATCAAAATGCTCAGAGTTTACAACTTAGCTGTGTTTGATCTCAATTTTTGATGATGTATAGATGTTTTACGTCCGTTTACAGCAACTGAGACAGATGTATTATTTAATTTATGCAGTGAATATACACTACATTACGAGCCATAGCCAACCCTTCAGGAATCTGTATTCTCTATTTTCCGTATCTATTTTCCTCAAGAAATCTGTTTGTATGTTTCTTAACAGAGCACTTTACTTACGATCTTCCGGGAAAAATTAATGTATTCCCGTTGCCGAACACTTGGGTTATGGATGATTGTGTATGCAAGACCCTTTATCAAAACTTTCAAGGATAAGAAAATCTAAAACTAATTATTTTTGTTTTGTATGATCAGATGAATTGATATTTGATCACATATCAGTTAGGTAGATGACATTAGAACTTTCACAATATTACACGAGGACAAGACTTATTGTTATAACGCTTGAAAAATAGCAATCCACGATGCATTTTTAGTTGCATTTGACTCATTCTGTCGCCAACTTGTAAGAAAATCATGTGAAGCTTATTTATTTTCAAATTTGTTCAATCTTTCCATTTCTACTATTCCATGGAGGAGAAAACATTATATTCATCAAATACTCGAAGCATTTAAAGAAATTTAAGATAACTAATATACAGTATGAATATTACGTAGAATACGACCCTATATGTCTAAGTGAGAAAAAAAAAACATCTTTTTTATGATTAACAAATTAAAATAAACAGATCTCCTGAGTATAGAAAGAAGCAAAAACAATCACTCTTCCCCTAACTCATACTGCAACGGGCGCTTCTCCTTTTCCACTGCCTTTATCACCATCACTTCCTTTAGAAGCTTTCTGCAAAAGCTTGTGCTCTGAGGGCAGATTTTTCTTCGCTTTTCTGCTTCCTTCAATTTTCCATAGATCCCACACACGAGTTTTTGGTGGTGGTGTTGCATCTACAACTGGTGCAACTAATCCTGGTTTTCCATCATCAATAACGCCATCAACTAAACCATACTCCTTGGCTTCCCATGGATTCATAAAATTGTCGCGATCAGTGTCCAGATCAATCTGAATAAAATAAATTGAAGGGGTAAATAGTATGCATTATATTGCTTAGCAAACTAATGTGAAATATTTAGATAAAAGGGGATGCATCTAAATATCTAACCTGCTCTTCAGGCTTCCCTGTAATTCTTGATAGTATCTTGTTGATCTTAATCTTGTGGTATGCCATTTCTCTTATACGAATGCTCATATCAGTAGCCTACAAGTAGATTTCATCATATATCAATAAAGTTTTGCTCAAAGCCATTAAGAGAAGAACTTAATATGCATTTTAAGAGTTATGTATCGTTTCTGTACCACATTATATGATATGTAAACCATATGTGGATGAAATTAGAAAACATATTCTTAACCCTTTTATAAGAATAGCACAAAACAAAAACATGAAACAATTCATGACCCGCATCAAAAAAACAGCAACCAGTTGTTAGTTCAGAATGACAAATAGCTTATCATTAGCATGTTTGGTGACTGAAATTTATTTGTAATAAACCACTTGTCTCATTTACTTGATAGAGCATGCGAGAAAAAAGCTTGTTATCAGCATAAACACAAATCAAATAATGTCAGCTAATAAGTTTCATAGTTATATTTAAGCTTGCTTTTAAAAACAGGTTTTTTTACCCATATTAACTTGGAATTGAGTTAACATAGATAATTGCAGTAAAGGGAATTGTATTCCTTCCACATCCTACACTTCTCTAACATGCTTGAAATCTAAATTAGCTTTACTTTTAACATGATCATTTTAAGAAAAATGAAGATAATAATGAAAAACTTCAGACCTACTTCATATTGACAATCATCAAAGCCAAAAGATACAAGAGGGCAAATCTTACTTTTCCACCAGCAGTTCCAAGTGGCTGATGGATCATAACTCTTGAATTCGGCATACAATACCTCTTCCCTTTTGTACCAGAAGCAAGGATAAATGCACCCATGGACGCAGCAAGCCCAAGGCAAACAGTTGACACATCTGCTTTGCACAACTTCATGGCATCATAAATTCCCATCCCTGCATGAAACGATAAACAAAGAGGAATTACCATACCACATAAATATTTCAGATTCATTACACTGAAGTACAATCATTATACTTAACAAAGCACAAACTAACAGAAGGTTCCTTTCCTCTCATCATAACTTCAATACATTCAATCTTTTGCAGTCACTAACGAGATTCAAAATTTCATAGATACAAATTAACTTGTGAATCAGCATGGTAAACTTCTTGTCTTATAAAAAATTACAGCAGGGTGCAAAAAGACCAACAACTCATTATATCAGCAGATATATAAGAATGATGCAGTCAATTCTCTCTAAGCTAAATGTCTGTTTATGTTAACGCAAGCAGTAAAACACTAAACTGAGCTATTAAAACACGATAGCTCGTACCAGGGACTAAGAAATTTAACATCTAATCACAAAATTGAGCTCACGAGTCATTTGCATCCGTTAGTCTCTGGTGGATAAAAATAAACACGTAAAAAACACACATACCAGCAGTCACAGAACCACCGGGTGAATTTATAAATAACTTGATGTCTTTCTTTGAGTCTTCAGCGTCCAAAAGCAAAAGCTGGCTAATGATAAAATCTGCAGTCATATCATCCACCTGATCAAGCAAAGCAATTCAAAAACACTCCATCAAATACTGTCTCACTCTCTTCAGTTGCATTACCTTCTGTGCTTTATTTTTATTTTGTTACATTGGGGCACCCCAGTTCAGGATGAACTCACGTTAACACGTCAAAATTTTCTCGCAAATTAACAGAACACAAAACAACATCTCTTCACCAATTTGACACTATCATGTCAATTTTCCCGTTTGCACTCTCTCTCTCTCTCTCTCTCTCTCTCTCTCTAAAGTCTGTTCATTCTTACGTTATAGTGAGCGTCCTTTAGAATAAACCCACATGAACAAGTTCGCAAATTTCCCTTAAAAACATAATCAGAGAGACAAAGGGTATTCAAAAAAATAAGGAAACAACAAAATCCACCCCCAAATATTTATACGTAGAGAGAGAACCTGAGAACCCAGAAAGATAATTCTTTGACGGAGAAGCATGTTTGTGGTATCGAGCTCTTCGATTCTGGGAAGCCATGGGGAAGCGGTGGATGCAGATAAATCGTCTGGAGAAACGAGCCAGTTAGAGGACAGGGTTGGTCTGGAGGCGTTAACGATAAACAAAGGTTTGGTTTTTCTGGTTTTGGTTGAAGCTGTGGAAGTGGGAAATTGAGAGTGGAAAAGGACATGCTTATGCTTCAGCTTGGAGCTTATGGGTATACACGATGTTGAAGATAAACTCAATTCCATCTTCTTCTCTTCTTTTTCTTTCTCTTCTCTTCTCTTCTCTTCTCTTCACTCCCTCTCCCCCTTATTTTTATTTTGTTTTTGGTACATGTTGATTTGGGCCTAGATTTGGGCTACATTCTTCCTCTTCCGGCCCAATTATTTCCAGATTCTTTCTTTTTCACATTTCCCTGTATTTGGGAAATTAGTTTTTAAATTGTTTTCTCAAAAATCTATTTTCCGCACTTCTCATACTATCATGTTGAAATATAATATTTATATTTAACTTTTAACTCATGCATAAATTTTACATTTTTTTTTAATTTTCTTATCATAAAAGTATTTAGCAAATTTAAAGTTGAAAAAAAAAAAGTGTAAGAAAATTCATTCCCAAGCTATTGAATATCTTATTTTCATTTGAAATTGAAATGCACAATGACCATGAAGTTTAAAGTGTTCTATTTTTCTATAACCAAATTTATATACGTAATTTGGATAAATAAAATATATGCTTTTATAAATAGAGGTGTCAGTTCACTACTTAATTGGTTGTTATTTCCGTAATTCGTTTTACTGTTTTTTCAGACCTATTCATAGAATTAAATCCGTTTTAAAATTGTAAACTTTTTTATGTGATAAATTCTGAATGATAAAAGAAATAGAGCAAGATAAATTATTTCAGTTCATTGAATAATTTTTTTAGCGATTAAATAAATTATTTGTTCTTTGGTTGTTTTTTTTTTTTTTT
>Ga0209589_1010394_pt1 | contig 13580 bp, 9 predicted proteins | sample CowpeawhiteBW_FD_187525 | JGI IMG/M metagenome (GOLD analysis project Ga0209589, IMG submission 187525) | Root nodule microbial communities of legume samples collected from California USA - Cow pea white BW (SPAdes) (version 2) | ecosystem: Host-associated > Plants > Roots > Nodule | place: USA...
ATTTGGATCTAGATTTTTAAAAAATCCAATCTACTTTTTTTGAAAAAATGGATTTGGATCGAAAATCTAATCCAATTATTTGGATCCAAAATGGATGTGGATTGGATCATTAAAAATCCAATCCACGATCACCCATAAAACTCATGACTCTTTCTTAACTATACTCTTCGACATTTTCAAAGATCATAAAATGTGATGACTATCGAATTATGTCATTATGTAAACCATACACAAAGAATACAAATCAATAAAATATACATGCAATTTTCTTTTATCCATGCTCACTGAAGAAAATAATATTTACTTTTACTTTATTTCTTTTTATATTTATTGAATCATAAAATAATAATAAAATAAAAATCAAAACAAGAACTTTAAATAAATAAAATATGGATTAGAATGTTATAAACAAATATAATAACAAAAAATATATATTAATATAAAGAACTAGTGTATATCTTAAGATAAATGAAATGAAATAAATAAACATGATAAATGCGTAATTAGAGATAATTAAATGAAATAAATAATTAGGATTAATGCATAACAGAAGATAAATTCAATGAAATAAATAAATAGAACTCATGCATAACTTGAGATAAAATAAAATAATATAAATAAATAGAACCAATACATAACTCGAGATAAATTAAATAATATAAATATAAATAAATAAAATGATAACAAATGAAAATAAGTTAAGTAGAAGTAAATATATTTCAAAATAAATAAAAGATTAATATAACATACGAGTTAATCAAGATTAATATAAAAAAGATCTTAACCTCACTCTCCCTTATCTTGTTAGTTGAGGAGATACCCCCTTACCTTTTTAGTTGAAGAGATACTCTAACAATATTTTTAGAAGACTAAGATATTTTTCAAATATTTTTGCTCAAACTTTCTCTCTCTTTCTTTGTCATTTTCTCTCTCTTCTTATTTTTTTTGTCAATTAACTCACCTTTACTCCTTTTACATTTTCTCTTTCATTTCATCCTCAAACCGAGTGCACATTTTTTCCAAATCATGATAACATCTTATTAATACAAAGATTTTCTTATTAACAAAGATATAAGCCTTAAGCCTTATCCATATCTTTGTTAACTAGGTAACTTGCTTTCCGTTCTTTGTTTTATACCTTCGTGATAAATTCATACACATTTACAAGGAGTGATCACATATACATTAAATGCATGTTTATTCCTTTTAATATCCTTATCTTCTCTCTTTTTCTTTTGTTTTTCGTTTTCTTATCTCCTTGTCTATTTATGCTCTCAACTATTATAAGTTTCTTTCTTTATTTTTTTAATTAAATAATTCTTTAATATATATATATATATATATATATTATCATTTACTTTAATATTATTTTCGTTTTACTTGGTTATAATATTTCTTAAAATTACTTTATTTATTTTTAAATGTTTAAATTATATCTAAATATAATACAATATTAGATAAAGCACAAATCTTTTTAACTCTTATTTTTTGAGATAAGGATAAAATAAATAATATAATTATTTAAAAGTATGGATTTTACAATAATATGTATTGTGTTTATATTGATGTTAAAGTGACATAACTTATTTTCTTCTTTATAATTTTCTACTTTACCTCGCTGTCTGTTGTTTGGCTAACTTACCTGTTGCTTACATTAGGGAAACTACTGAATAGAGTTAATGATGTTTATGGATATTTTTCTTTTTAAAAATTCTTAGAAGATTCATGTAATCGTATATAATATTTCTAGATAACTGTATTAATATTTTACAAGGCTTAACTATTTGTTTTGCTTTATCAGAATATTTAATATTTTATTGCATTTTGTGTGTGATGTGTTATTTTAGTGGTGTTAGTATCTTTTAGATGAATGGATAGTTTCTTTCTCTAGCAATTAGTTTGGCAGATGACAATATTCTGAAATTTTCCTTTCCATTGTGATCAGTTGTTGAATTCAATAAAAGGGTTATCCAGTTGTCTTTATAATTTTGAAATCATAATTATGTACTCATATACACATAATTATAATTACTTAAACATGCTAGTCTCTATTTATTTATTCTTATACACTAAACTTTTAAGCATATCTATTATATTGTCTTTTTCAATGAAATATGTTACTACAGAAGTTACATTATTTTTAATAAGCCAGACATTGTATTTCACACTTCTAAACGTATACAGAAGATTTCCTCATAATTGAACTTTTATTTTTAGTTAAATCATTCAGCTAATAATTTATAACTACCCAACATCTTTACTAATGAACGATATCTACAAACACCATCAGTGCATCACGAACTCAGTTTACGATAACCAACTCAGTCTTCTGCTCTTGCAATTAAAGCTTACTCCCTCTTTAATTTAGACTCGAAAATCACAGCTTGTTTCGGTGTTTCAAAGTCAGCCAAACTTCACAACCAGGGTGACGCGGGAAAAGAATCGAGTCATTTAATTCCCCTCGTATAGAAACTTCAATTCCCGCAAAGAGGTCAGGATGCAACGACTCATGCCCATAATCTAATTTTACCCCCCATAATTTGCATATTTTTCTTCTGTACATTGAATTCAGATTGATTCGAAATTCCGTAAATAAGGATTTTTCGGCGCCTCGGAGTGAGGAACGCTGCAGAAAAATAAGCCATCACACAGACGTGAGTTCCTTTGTGCACATCCTTGATAAGGTCAGTGATGCAGTGTGTCATAGAAAGTGAATTATCTCCTAAAGTGATCTCTCATAAAGAAGGAATGTCTAAGAGCTTCTTTGGCTGTAAGCCTTTCAGAAGGGTCGAATCTAAGTAACCCCTGCAAGAGATGTATGAGATCGCCTGCTGAATGGTCCACGTGGTGCATTATAAGGTTCTGCATATATTTGCAGAGAAAAATGGTTCATTATTAATATAAATAATTCAAATTGCTCTATACAGTTAAATCAAAAAGTGAAAAATTAAACAGACCTGTAGCCTTGGAAGCTTCATTACAGCTTTGATACTCTCCCTTGAAGTCGCACCATCAGGCCAGTGCAATCTACCCCTCCTAACATACTTCTCAGCATGTCGGCTAATCATGTGTAAAACAATATAGAAACTCAATAATCAAACTTTAAGTATTAACCAATTCAAAGTTTCACAGGATAAGTCACTTACTCGACTCTCTTCAACATGTGCAGTGGTAATGATCCAAGTACCCTTTCCATCATTGCAAGATGTTCTAAATTTTCATGAGTCTGAAATAAAGCTTCGCCCTGTGATAGAAAGTCGCATTTTATAAAATAGAAACCATAAGATGGATAAATACAAGTGTAAACGTTTTGAAAGAGACAAACATACCGTACATAACTCAACCAATATACATCCCGCACTCCAAATATCACACGGATAGCTCCAGCCAAGTCCTAAATCAATCAATTGCAAAAGTCAACTATTTAGCAGACAGTTGTCAAAGGACAACATGCAAACATGCCATTTAGGAAAGTATATATTATACCAAGGATAACTTCAGGAGCTCTATAATGACGAGTTGATACAATGTAATTCTGATCTTCTCTCTCACAAGTGGTGCTGCCAAAATCAATAACCTTTATAGCACTTGATTTTGGAACCCTTTTGAAATAGGAACCAGGAGATCTGGATGTGTTCTGTTAATAAAACAACGGATGTCAATCATCTGTCGTCAACCAATCTAAACAAGAAAAACTATTTCATTTTATGTTCTCAAGGTCCAACTCGTTCCAGACTGAAACTAAAGACTCGATGTTGTAAAAATCAAAAACTTCCAAGTTACATATTCATGCATAAAATGCACTCTAATAGTGCAAACAGTTCCAGAAACAAAATGTGCACCTAGTCTAAAACAAAAACGAATCACGTGTATGGAAAAGAAAAGTACCTTGTAGTCAGGAACTTTGACATACTCTGGTGACACTAGTAGTATGTTTTCCGGCTTGAGGTCAGTATGAATCATCCGCAAGTCATGCATGACTGCAAATTCATAAAATAATTCTATTAGAAAATTATCCAATCGACACACAAACAACACATTCCACGAGTACACTAAATCTACAATATGTATTGCATTACCAGTTAAATATATAACAATAATAGTATGTAGAAAGTGAAAGATGTGGAAGAAATAGCTTAAAAGGAAGCTAGTTCAAGTAAATACTACACACATGCTATACACTCCAATAGTTGTCTGGCAATCTCACGGACAAGATCAATGGGAAAGGAGCGATAATTGTTTTTCCGAAGAAAATCGTATAAGCTTGGTCCAAGTTTCTCAAACACCTGTTAAAACCATTTAAATTCACCACTGTCTTAACCCCCAAAGTATTTGTAAATTGGGGAAATCATTCCATCACAAATTAAATACTTACAATACAGATATGATTACGATAGTCAAACCAGTTCCGTATTTGCACACAACTGCAAGGAATAAACGCATTTAACCAGCGCAATGGATTCAAGGACTTTTTATTATAGTTTGCTTGTACAAACATAGAAGATAGATTAGATTAAATCTACTTACCGATTACCTCCTTTGTCATGTTTACCAAGCTGTTCCAACACCTGAATTTCTATCATGGCTGCTTCTCGATACTTCTTTATCCCTCGAATAATTTTTATTGCAACCATGTCTTTCCTTTCTCTGTCCCAACATTCTAAGACTTTCCCAAAAGTCCCTTCACCCATTTTGCTATGAATCCTATCTGCAAACATAATATAGAAGTATCAACAGTGGAAGCATTAGGACACGGAATAGTTTTTCCAAAATATTTGTGACATAAAATGTTCCTTCGTCAGTTTTAACATATAATTCCAAATTGTTTTCCCACCTTGGTGCACCAAGATATAAAAATCTTACAGGAACTTGATTAGTTAAGGTATTAGATATAAAATAAATTAACTCAACATTTAAAAGTTAAAGATGTGAGGATGCAAATATATAAGAATGCCAAGTTCTTCAAGGAAATTACTACAGCTACAAAATACGTAAACTATTATTTGAACAAGATATATATGAATGTAAATTTCTTAATGATAAAAATCTTATATGAACTTGATTAGTTAAGGTATTAGATAAAAAAAATAAGTTAACTCCACACTTAAAAGTTAAAGATGTGAAGATGCATATATATATATATATATATATATATATATATTATAATGCTAAGTTATTCAAGCAAATTATTACAGCTACTAAACACGTAAACTATTATTTGACCATGATATATATGAACGTAAATTTCTTAATGATGGTAAAAGTGTAATTACAGCGAGAAGTTAAATTTTCTCCAAGCGCAAACACGTAATGTCCATCTTTGTCATCGTCTCGCCAAGAGGGAGAACCATTTTGAGCAACTGCCTTAACAAATAGAGAACTAGTGCCATGTTCTGAGGGACCACTTGAAGGAGCATAGCTGGAAATAGTCCCAACATCTTGTCCACAAAACAATCCTACCTGAGCCTACACACAGTCATCCATTCATGTACCACTTAATAGTTAAAAAAAACTTCATCCCGCTGTTATCAACCCAAGCAAGACCTCTCACAACCACCTCAGAATATTACAAAAAAATACAATCAGTTTAGTATCGAAACAAAATAACACAAGCACCTCGTTTTCCAAATTCCATTTACATTTGGTTTCAAGGATTGGAACTTACATAAAGAATTCCCTATTTGTAAATAATAACTACAAAATGTTTATTAAATTATAAAGAAAATGAACGATCCGATTATACAAATAAAAAAAATGAAAATCGATGACAAATTCTAGATGCATACGTACATACGAACAATGATTCACGTCAAAAAAATTCACAGAGCAAGAAAAATTGGGGAAAAAAAAACACCCACATCAAATTTTGTACCGGCACACCGTTTCATTACGTTAATTAAAGGGGTAGGTAAAACAGAACAAATCCTCACAGAAACCCTGAGACAAAAGAAAACGTTACCGACCCACATACCTAATCTACAGATATTCAACTAGATCTACAGTAAAACCAAAAATGGAAGCGCGATAACAAGAAAAGAGTTATCAGATCTCAGATTTTAGAAAGAAAAAGGTACCTTAGAAGCCTCAGGGATGTCCCAGCCCAACCGTGCTCTCTTTCTCGGGCGTCGATCCATGTGAGTGTGAGGAAATTCAAAAACTCGTTCCATCTCCATGATTCAGATGACTATGAAAACTTTTCAAAAGAATGGGGAAATTAAGGTGAAGGAGAAATAAATGTTTTCGGTGTAGACACAGAGCCTCATCTTCAGGAACCCTAATCTTGATGTTAGCCTAAAAATAACGTCGATGGAGGAGGTTGGGATGAAATCTCACCTTCCACGTGTCCAACGGCATTGAACGACTTGGTTATAGGAGGATTGTGCTGCCAGCTATACACTACAGTTAAATAGGTATAGCCTTTTAACCATGGTTTACTATGGAAAGGTGGATTCTCTTTTCCAACTATTCATCACTTTCCAAAACTTTATCTTAAAATAACCTATACCTCTGTATATATAAGATTTTTTTGTTGTTGTTGTTCAGATAATTGTTTTTCCTATTTTACTATTTAAGTAAAAGGTTTTTAAATTAATATAATTATCTTATCAATAACTTTTTAAATTTAATTATTTATTTATTTAATATTTATTAAATTAATGTATAAAATAAAAAAAATATTTAAAAAAAATTGTAAAAATTATTTATATTTATTTTTATAACTGTAATAATAATTTTATTAATTTTAATTATCATAAAAAAAATACATATACGACAGTAACATAGTACATGTGAATAGTATAAATAAATAATTATTTTTACCGATAACTTAACTTTAACATAAACAATTCTAACTTGTTCCGCATAAGAATTATATATGTTCATTTTCTTCATTAATATAATTTTTTTGATAAATTTGAAGTTATCGAATAGAGTAATTTTTTATCTTTTTACAAAAGTTACAAATATAAAGTAATTGTTAAAGAATAATTTAGAGAACATGTGAGTAATTGTATGCTTTTTTGGTATTTGAATTTCGAAAAATAATTTTTTGACAAATAAATTTTTAATAAAAATGATAAAATTATCAAATAGAGTAATTTTTTATATTTTTATGAAAGTTACAAATATAAAGTAATTATTAAAGAATAATTTAGAGAAAATGTAAGTAGGGAGTAACGAAGTTGAAGAAGTTTGAATATTTAAAGCTTAAGGTGTTATTATATGAATTTATAATATAAATTTAGGGTTAATTATGTTTTTCGTCCCTCAATTATTATGCGATTTTGTTTTGGTCCTCCAACTAACATTTGCTCCAATTTGGTTTCTCATGTTTTGAAACGATTGGAAATAATCCTCCTTTTTGGACGCCGTTAGTTTTGTTTGACACCTAGCAAACGGAGTGCCACGTATGAGCTAGCAACTCAAAATTCAGCCAATGAAGTAGTGCCACATCATCATCATCTTCTTCCCTCAAACCCTAGGCACCTTCATCCAACAGCAGCCTTGAACCTTGCGGCTGCCACCATCACCACCGTGAGCCGCCCTTCCACCGTCATCATAGCGCCTGCAGGTTGCACACGGCCACCACAACATAGTTTAACAATTGATGCAATTAGCAGAACCTCTGTCGCTCCATTTTCACGCTGCCCTCATCAAAACGCAAAAAACCTCCACAGATCTGCAGCAGCGCATACAGCAACAACACCTCCATTCTTCATCGTAGATCTGAAACTCTGGCAAACACGAGCCAACGAAGCTTCCCTGTGACGCACCTACAACCATCCGCAAATCTAGATTTCGCGAGCAACGCCACCTCCATCTTCTCCGCACAGCCGTGAGCGAGAACGAGCCATAACAGTAGCGGAAACCACAACCATTGCGACGCAGCAGCGAACACCTTCAGATTCGAGCACCACTGTTATGCAGGTATGAGCAACCACAGATTTGCTAAACCACCTCCTGCATTAAGCCGTCAATGGAGAACGCATCATCTCCAATCTATTCGAGCCTCCATCCTTCTAGCCGGCGAACAACAGCAGTTTAAGAACAGCGTCGCCGGAGAAACACACTCCATTTACACAGCTTAAAACGGGATCCATATGTGGCACTCCGTTTGCCAGGTGTCAAACAAAACTAACGGCGTCCAAAAAAGAGGATAATTTCCAATCGTTTCAAAACATGAGGGACCAAATTGGAGCAAACACTAATTGGGGGACTAAAAACAAAATCGCATAATACTTTAGGGACGAAAAACATAATTAACCCATAAATTTATCATTAGTATAATAGTGATAGGCTAAAGCAGTAAACGATGCTCATAAAAAACGCCCTGGGCCTCCCAATTTTTGCCAAAAAAATAAAACCAAAGCAGAAAACTTTTTGTTCTATTTTCTAGAATTGATCTAACTTTTTAACACTAATTACTATAAACACAAGTGTTATCGCATCTGTATGTACGTATTTTTTAAATATGTATGATATTATATTAATAGATGATATATTGTAATGTTATTAAGTTAATATATAAAATAAAATTATATTTACTAAAAATAAGGTGAAATATATAAGAAAATATGAGAGAATAATCGTTGATAAATAAAGAAGAAGAGAAGAAGTAGAGATAGACAATTTTATAAAAAACTTGTAAAAATAACGGTCAATTTTCAAAAATTTAATAAATAATTATATTTTAAAGGGTAAATATATGTAGGATTGATCCTCTGAGTGAGTTCTTAAATTTATATCGACTAGCTTATTTGTATGTATAAAATGAATATTTTATAAATGTAATATTTTAAAGGGTATATAACTTGTGAAGATGAGAAAAAAATGAATATTTTATAAATATAATATTTCTTCTAAAAGTTGAGTGTGCTATGATTGTTACATTGGTTACTTCTAAGAGGAAATGCTAATATAGGATGAGGTCAAGTGTATTGAAGGAGACTTTATGAGACTATCTTAACTCTACTAGTATCAAACTCACATAGAGATGATTTTATTTTAAAATGTAAAGTAAGATAAAGTAAAAAATTAAATTTTCAATCCTGTATTTAATTAGAATAACCTTTGCCACCAATTTTTTTATTCAACTGCTACAAGATCTACAATTCCATGAGCTTGGGCTTCTGTTGCTGACATAAAAACATCCCTTTCCACATGTCTTCCAATATAACCCATAAAGGTTTGTCCGTTCTTTATACATAAATCCTTGTGATAGTTTCACGCATTTTCAGTAGTTCTTCTGCTTCCAGGACAAAATCTCCCGCTTGTGCCTCATAAAAAGAACTAGCAGGTTGGTGGATCATTACCCTAATTATATCACTTAAGTGGTATTTCCCTTATCTTGATAAATCTTTTTAGAATTATTTTTACTATATCGGTAGATTGCTAAAGATTGTCTTTATTCCCAAAATAAAGGTAACAAAAGAGGGACAAAGACAAATAAGATAAAGGGCAAAAAGTATATTCAATAACCATACAAGCATTTTCTGCGTATTGATGCATATGGTTTTTGTACCTGTGCAATTCATTTTTTCCTCTATGGATAGAGTAAAGTATTTTCTTTGATGAATTTTGTTTCTACATTTACAAATTTCTTTTTTTCTATCAAAGAAAAAAGAAGTACAAAATCTACTAGGTCTTTTGGATCCAGATCCTTAAATAATAAACAATAGAATAACTAGGTGATGAGAGTCACAAGAGACTTCACATAGCTGACGGGTATGATATGAAAGAAGATCATACTTAAGGAGCTAGTGAAGTTAACCCTGTCAGTACTAGGTACTAGATGAGATACCACTTGAGTTATTATTGTATAGAATGAGGAGAGGATGGTCAATATGATAGGTGCAGAGTCTCACGAGTCCATTCAATATATTAGTATTCCAGAAGCAAAAGTCTTAAGTTTAGAAATTTCTCTGTAGGGTGATTCTTGGACTTTTTAATTAATTGACTTTAATTTAAAACTTTGGTGAAAATTATGATATCTTTCAATTATAGATTATTTTTGTTATATTGCATTTTGTATATTTTGTTTTCTATTCTTGCGATGATTACGAAAGTAGACTTAGGAGCGAATGGGAATAATGGCAATGGAGATGGAGCTATCTACCGAAGTAGTATGGGAATGAATTAGAGAATATGTGTTAGTTTTTTTTAGTTCCTAATTTGGAGTACTCTATTAAGCTTTTAGTTCCTATTTTAGAGTACTTACGAGCTATGTTAACTATATTTCAAAATACTTTGTTACTGAGTTAATAAATAGATTGTAACTCAGTTTAACTATAATTACAAATATTATTAATGAGTTATAATCTTAATTATAATTACCAAGAGAAAATTTAAGAAATTAGGATTGTTACATTGATTAGTGATTATAACGGTATGTCCTTATCGTTCTTTGATCGTTCTTGTGATGTTTCTATGTGTAGATAGAACATCCTGTTGTGTTTGACATTAAGATGTCTGGATAATAGCTAAGGCAAGCTAACTGCATTGTTTTTAAGTTATACACATGTTTGAATTAATAATTGCATTAGTGTACTATGATTTGTCGGCATGATTGAGTTGTGTGATGAGTTTTACCAGTTGAGTTAGGGGATAAATCCTCAAATTTACATGATTGGGGTTGCATAATGAGAATTTAAAATGTTGCATGATTAGTATTGCAAATGTGATAAATTGAGTTGATAAATGTTGTGAAATTGTAATTGGTAGGTTTTGGCATCTGTAATGGTTATTGGAATGCTTAGACTAGTTTAGGATAACATAATTATGCAGAATTAGGGTTTGCAGAATTATGCAAACTCGTTGAGCGATTCCATATTTATAGAGCTTACTGAATTTGTAGTCGTTGAGCGAATTCAAAGTCAGGGAGCTTATTGACTTTGTAGTTTTTGACCGAGAATACAATCGCTAGACGAAATTTAGAGGAATTTACCTATGTGATTTCTAGTAATTCATTCGTTGAGCAAGCCATTATGGTCACTGGCACTACTCGTTGAGCGAATGGATGATCTCGTTAAGCAAATACATTAGAATATAGTAATTGTTTTCTAAGCTAAATTTTGGTGTGTTATGACAAATGTGAATTGCTACTTATGAAATGATTGATTTGTATCATGAAACAAATGTATATTTTGATGTTGTTGTAGGGTATTTTCTTCGGAGAAAATCCTATTGGTAATGTGTTTCATTACAGTGTGCATTGACAACCTCAGTTTCATTTTGTGAGGTTATCCTGAACTTTATTAGCTATTCATACTCATGTAGAGGAGAATGATTAAGTAGTAAGAATAGCAGGAGATCATGTCATAAGGATGGTTCCATTATTCTTATGATTGTAAAAGGGATCAATCATATGTAGGGTAACTCAGTAGAGCAGGTTATATCACCACAAGTGCATGACTTCACTATTTTGACACAAGTGCACGTATCCGAATAATATTCAGTCTAAAAGAGTTCAATTTATAATATGACATGTTGTGTGATTGATTTATATACTTTGAATTTGTACATTTATATGTATATGATCTATTTTATAACACATATGTATCATTTTATTCAATTAGTTTACACTTCTTTTGTGTTTCTGTCTCATGTTATTTGTCTTGCTTTTGCGATGATCACCTTTTCGGTTTGAGCAGAAGGTTTTGAGAAGTGTCGCAACCGGAATCGCGACAGGACGACGAACCAAAAAAGAAAACGGGTTTGAAAAAGAGATTTGGAGTCGCCACCATAGTTATTCTGGAAAACTATGGAAAACGATAAAGATAAGACAAGTCTGCGAAAAACCAGATATAGGATCCAGGAGTCGGTTACGCGTAGGGAAGGTGTTAGCACCCTACAACGCCCGCCCTTTAATTAAAAATGCAAAGTCTATGTGATTTTCAAAATGTTAATTTTTCCCAAAATTAATAAGACAATAATATTAAAAAGAAACAAAAATATTTTTTTTTAAGTTTGTGGGCCCGACAAAGATTGACCTTGGTCCTACGTATTCTCATTAAAAATGAGAACTCAGGGTTACGTAGTTCTTTAAAAAAAAATTGGAAAACAATTTGAGAAAATGATTTGATTTTTTTGGAGGTGAACCTGACAAGGACTGGCCTTACTCCTACGTATCTCACAGGGAGAATCAAGGATCACGTAGTTCTTAAGAGCTTGTTTGTTTGAAAATGTTGATGTTTTTTATATTTTGAAATTTTATATTTTTTTGGTATTTTTGAATTACTTGAAAATACGTGTCACACGACGCGGGCGGTCGGACATACACTAAAAGAGAAATAAGACTATTTTTGGTATCTTTGAAAAAATAGTGTCACGCGATGCGAGCGACTGGATAGACACAATGAACACAATGAAGAAAAGAAAAATTATCTTTGGTATTTTATTTTCCCTATTTTTCTATTTTTGTGAATTTTTATGATTTTTAAATATTTTTGGGTTTTTTTAGAGAAAAAGTGTATAAAATGAAAATGAAATTAAATAAATAAATAAAGAAAAAAAAACTAGGTGAGAAAAGAAACAAGATGCATAGGAAAGTGCATGCTCTAAACAGTGGGTGCAGTCAGTAATTGTGGTGTGTACAGCAAGACATGGGCTGCAGTGAGTAAGATAACAAACAAGCCCAATGGATTGTGTGATCAGGAAAACTGGTGGTGCAGGAAGTAGTCACTAGTGGCGTGAGTAATGAAACATGGGGTACGGGATCCTAATGATGGGAATGCACACAACATAAAACAGGCCCAAAACTAACATGAGACATAGAGCGTGGGTTAACAACAGTGGAGGTGTAGAAAGAAAAAGAAAAGCCAGACCACTTTCCTTTATTCTCTCAAAAAAACAAAAACCCTAACCCCGCAGCCTCTTCCTCTCGACACCACCAACACAACTGCAGGCCCTGGGACGCGCGTCTGCACGACCTTAAACGCCGGCGACGCGGCCATTGTCGACGGAGCTGCCGGTGCTCGTGTCGCCGTTTCGACTTCACTCACCTCACTGTTCTCTGTTTCTGATTTTTGCTAGGTTGGATGAATGGATTTGGGTGTCTCATTGTATCGGTGGGTCGAGGATGATGAATAGAGGTTCCCTGGTTTTGGTTATTTTTGTGAAGGTTGTGTGAACACAGAATATAGGTAAGAATGCTTTCTGAATTTGTAATCTCAAGTCTGTGTTGTTTATTTCAGAGGATTACAGTATTTAAATAGTTTTGCAGAAGATAAAATAAAAAAAAAACTGCTTCCCCACTCTGCCGCAACTCATGGGAAGCTTTTCTGAAAAATCGGGTAACTAATATATAGCTCCCTCAATCCCTAAAGAATCGGTCAGCATAAGACCGTTTATTTAAATAAAATAACTCACAAACGTAAATATGCAAATAAACATAAATCCACTAACAATCCCTCCCTTAAACTAAAGCTTTAAGCTTTTAAGCTTTAGTTTATTTCTGATGCTTCAATCATGCCCAACATACTTCTGATCTTCACAAATTGCTCCAGCTTGAGTGGCTTAGTCATTATGTCAGCTATTTGATTTTGGGTGCTGCAGTGGCTCAACTTGATTTTTCCTTCTCTGAC
>Ga0209589_1010395_pt1 | contig 13579 bp, 8 predicted proteins | sample CowpeawhiteBW_FD_187525 | JGI IMG/M metagenome (GOLD analysis project Ga0209589, IMG submission 187525) | Root nodule microbial communities of legume samples collected from California USA - Cow pea white BW (SPAdes) (version 2) | ecosystem: Host-associated > Plants > Roots > Nodule | place: USA...
TTTTTGTCACTATCCAACATATATTAAAGTTCAAAAGATACAAAATCTATGTCAAAATTTTATTATTATGTTTATTATTTGTTCTTTGTGTTATTTTGATCAAGTGATGTATTATAACTTTTATTAGTGTATAAAAAAGTGATTCATTAGAATTTAAAAAATTGAAGTAAACAAACATTTAAAATATATTTTAATTTGAATATTTGTTTTTCTTTTATATTTTTTTTGAAATATTTTTTAATTTTATCAACTAAGTTAATAAATGTTTTGGTTCTTATGAAATTTTATTTAGTATTCTAATCTAAAATGTAGGCAATTATAATTTATTTCAAAGTATTTGATATGGAAGAAACAATCATCCTCCTAATATTGAATATTTGATAATATTATGTTTTCTTTACCATAATTTTTTTCTTTTATAAAAATTAATATTGAAGTAGTTAGAACACGGGTACGGGTATGGATACGAGATTATACCCGTCACCCGGTGAAGATGAGGATGACACAAAAGTTTGATACCCGTTGAATTTGGGTATGAGAATGAATTTTTTATGCGAGAATGAGTATAAGATAGCGAAACCCGTCCCGTCCCGTTGCCATCCCTACTAGTTGTTGGCCTGACCACTCCTAAATACTGGCACATGTATGTAATGTTGTGTCGGCATGGCCTTATTAAATACATGTTTTTCTTGTTTTTTAATTGGTGGTAGACTATACTGCATTCTACCAAACCTACAAATTATAAAATGTAATCCATCGCACCAACAACAATTAATCACCACCAAATCCCATACGTATAAAAAACTGGCGAAAAGACAAAGACAAGAAATAAAATTGAATCAATATAATATAATTAATTTTCTAACTATTATAACAATGAATTTGAGACTATTTTTCTAATTTTTTTACCTGCTTGGTGGCCGAAAAAAAGTCTTTAAATAGCCTCCACATCAGAGAGGAATCCTCGTTAATGTATACTTAGATAATGTCTCCATTGGTCTTGTTTTGTTTGGTGTTTTGCAGCCAACTCACGGGTGGATTGAATACACCATTGCCACCACCAAGCTATGGAGATTATGTATCCATTCTCAGCATAGATGGTGGTGGCATCAGAGGACTTATTCCAGCTGCTGTTCTTCATTATTTGGACAAGGCTCTTAAGGTCCAATTTCTATTATATCACTGTGTGTGAGTTCCAAGTTTTTAAGCTTTAAGAATTGTATATGTATTCTGGCCATAAAGGATTTTGTTAACTATATATTAGTCTTATCCTTTCAAAGAAGTGTATGAGGCTGTTAGTTTTTTAGGCAAAGTTATAAATAATCCTTATGGCTTTTGCTTATAAAAATGTTTTCTTATAGAACTATGTATACTTAGTTCATCTTCCCCAAAGAAACAACATATGAAGAGGAGATAGCAGTGTTTACACACATTATATATATGTATATATATATATATATGTATATATATATATATATATATATATATATATATATATATATATATATATATATATATATATATATATATATACATATATATATATATATATATATAATTTTCATATACAGTTATCTTTCCACAAACTATTATAATAAATTTTTTGGAATGGTTAATAGTAGTGCTCCTATTGGAGTGTTTAACTCGAAGGGGAGAAGATGTATAATTTGTTTAAAATATACATATATATATATATATATATATATATATATATATATATATATATATATATATATATATATATATATAAAAGATAGAACAGAGGAGAAAAAAAGGAAAGAAAAGTGTGATGAGGTGAGATAATAGTATCAATCAACGAAAACTACTTGTCATTAATATGAATTGAAAAACTCGTGTATAATTTGAATTGATGTTATTCCCTAGAGAATCTACAATTTGGTATGGTTGAATATATTGTAGAGTTAAAAACCGTACTTGAATACATTAACTGTAACATCTGAGACTGTGTTGAGTTGCAGTTTATGGATCGAACAGCATCTTTGGCACATTATTTCGATGTGATATCAGGAACAGACACTGGTGGACTCATGACTGCTATGTTAGCAGCACCGAGCTCATATGACCCTAATCATCCTCTCTTTACTCCATCGGAAGTCGCACTGTTCTACAAGAAATATGGCCCTGAAATATTTAAACCTAGGTATAAGTATCAAGCTCATAAAAATTGAGTTAACATAGTCATAACAACTATTTGGGAGATGTTATATCATCAAAATTAACTTCTAAACTTAGAAGTATATGTAGTTGGGTGAAATTTAATAAAGATGGCTTAGTTGTTACCTTTGGCTTGATTAGTTTTCTGAAAGATTTGGTTTCTTGTGATGCAAAACCATGCAGACCTATCTGGGATCCTATCAAATGTCCCAAGTATGATGGAGTTTTCATACGAAACATAACTAGTGAGATACTGAAAGATACACGACTCAGTGAAACGTTGACGAACGTGGTAATACCATCTTTCGATGAGAAGAAAGTCAAACCAGTTGTATTCTCAAAATTGAAGGTTAGCATGGTAGAAATTAAATGTGTATATTATATTTTGATTTGAATATAACCTTTTTCTTGAGGGTAACTGTTGAATATTGTTTGTGGTGGTTTTGATGATGCAGCTGAAGACAGAAGCTTACTTGAATGCCAAACTCTCAGATATCTGCGTAGCCACTTCAGCTGCACCAACTCTTCTACCATCACACCAATTTGAGAATGACGGTGTTCAATTTGATTTGGTTGATGGTGCTCTCGCTGCTAACAATCCAGTAAATATTCATCACTAACTCATTATATACACTTTTTTTAACACAGTATTGAGAGATGGTTGTAGTAATATTTTAACTTAGTTAAGACTAGTGAAATTTTTTGCAAGAAATATGGAGAAATATGTGAAGAGTTTGATTGAATAATATAGGCCATGGCTGCTGTGAGTGAAGTGATACAAGAACACCATGCAGAAAAGGAAATTTTGTTGCTGTCATTAGGAACTGGAATACCAAAAGCAAAGGACAAGTTAGGTGATGACAATGATGATGATTCGTGCCTACTTAGATGGCTAGGTGAACACAGTGATACTATTAGCGAAGTTATATCCAAAACAGACATGACTCATTCCTACCTTGCCACAATCTTCCCTGGCCTCTTTCCTGCAGAAAACTATCTTCGAATTGAGGTATACACACTTAGGTTTTTCTGCATAAATGTTTCGATATACTTATAATAGAAGAAAACAAAACAGCAACTAATGTATATAAGTTAAAATGATTGATGATATATATGTAATTGTGGCAGGAGTATAACCTGGACCCATCCATGGGAGCAGTGGATAATACTACTGAAGAGAACATGGATAGCCTTGTAAAGGTGGGAAATGCGCTGTTGGACAAAAAAGCTAAGAGGATGAATGTTAATACATTTGTCACATTTAAACTACACCAAACAAATGCTATGGCTCTTGACATGTGCGTACACTCACTTTCTCAATAATTTTGTACTTTGTTTAAAATTAGTAGCAGAAAGTTTTAAGAGCTTTTTTTTTATTGACTTAATGTAGAATATTAAAAGGTTTTTATAATATATTGAATGCTAATTTTGGGAGGATTTTTCTTTTAAGGTTGGCTGAGAAATTATATGCAGAGAGGCAGTTGCGTCTGAAAAGGAAATCAATGGAAAAAGGAGGAAGATCTTTCACTGAAACTATTTAAGTTCCTTATTAGGGAATTACCAACTTCACATTATGAATAAATGTCATGTCTATGACATTACATTATGTTGTCTTTTATCCATGTTTGCATAAGGTTGATGCTTTGGGGTTCTATGCAATTCCCAGTTCCAAGAACCATATATCATCTAATAAGGTTGATGCTTTGGGGTTGTTAGTAACTCCTATTTGGAGGAACCATGGATCATGTAATAAGGTTCAATGCTTTTGAATTGTATGTAACTTAATTGCTAGGACCATGTATATAAGTCCAAAAACACCAATGTAGAATCTGACAGATGCACATAATTCAAGAGAAATTACCTCCAAGTCTAAGCTTCAATTTCCCAGCTTCTATAGCTTCTAGAGCAGATAAACCGAGAGTGACACCTAATTTGCCACCATATGACTCTGCCACGATGAACAGAGGGCTCTTCTGCAGTCTCTCATCCCTATATGGAACAATTCAATCAACAATGTAGTAAACAGGTTCAAAGAAACTCTTTTCATGATTATTACCACAAGAGATCTGCTTTTTTTCAACTATGTGGAATTCCGTGGCTTCAAGTCTGTGTTCAAAGGTCCAACTCTGGAAAACATGCATATGAAAAGTAACGAGGTGATTCCTGTCTGTAAGAAACTCAACAAATAAAACTTGTTGTTTTTCTAGTTCCAATAAATCCAAAATGAAAGAAAGGCCAAATCAAAATCATAATTTGAAGACATCTATTCATATTCTAATGATATTGGTTCAAACAGAAGAATTAAAAGAAACATTTAAAATGAAAAGCATTTCCCGTTAACTACTATAATTATTTCTTAATAAGCACCAAGTATATTAAGGCATTGTTATTGTAGTCATCAACTACGAATGTCACAGTGTGAAGCCCCAAGAAGCATCATAAGTTCAAAACAAACAATTACATGAGTCAACACAAATATTCTGTTTATGGCAGTGACATACGAAAACATGTGACACTCTCTCTACCCATTAGTTATTAGAAAAAACTAATCATTGAGAAATGGATAAATAAATCCTACCCATTACAATCTTGTTAACAAATCATGAACAATTCAAGACCCTACCCGATAAAAACAAATCCAGATTTCACAGAAACTGTTATGTGATATGCATGTGCATGGTAAGAGAAAGTGAACTGAGAGTGTTAAGGAGAAGAGAGAAGAGCACTTTACAATAAATGCAGAAAAAGAAAGCTTGCATATAAAAAGTATTACAATAGTGTATCTGTAAAGAAGCAAGGGTACAAATATATATATAGGAAAACAGAAACAGAAAAATTGCTCGAACTATGCGTTTTATCAGAAACATCTCACAAAACCATGCAAGTCCAACGCTAACGATAAATGAGAGCCAAAAATAAACTGACGAAAGGTGAGGGAAACATAATCGCCAAAACAAAAACACATCAGAAAGAGGAAAGGGACTAAAACGGAATTGCTCACTGAGAAAATGATATCCAAATCGAAACTGCAACCCCGGAAGGACATCCAAAGCCAATTTGTACCACCGATGTGATCAGCGAGGAAATGAACGTCATGTTTAGGGATATTAGGGAGTGCAGTGTAAGTCCAACTCAACTTTTAAAGTAAAATTTTCATCTTTTAATATAATCTGAAATTTTCTTATCTCTAATCTAATACATCTAACACTTCCGATAACGGTAAAAAAGAAAAGCGAAAACGTAGCAGAGGAAGCTTTGCGCAAATTGAAACTCAAAACCAACGAGATGGGAGTGAAACCCAATTTCAAAAAAGTCCCAGCTCAAATTACGTAACTACCCTTCCCTCTCTTATTACCCATGATGCCCAAGTAGGATAGTAAAGGTGACGATAAATTTGGATGAATTTGAGTTAATAATTTGTTGTGTTTTTTTTTTATAGGATTTGAGGGTGAATGTGAGCAAATATTAGAATGAAATCGGTAAGTGTTTGTGAATGATTTGATTGATATGTTAGATAAAAGAATAGGTTTAATAAAGTAATGTTAAAATTATATCTTTCGTCTTTATTTTTGTATCAAAATACTAATTTGGTCTTTCTATTTTCTTTTATCTCATCCTTATTTTGATAAATTTGATGCAATCAAGTCTTTTTCGTTAGTGGTGTAGTAACGGCGTTATATGAGATGCCACGTGTCAGTGTCTGAATTTTTTGAAATTTTTTGAAATTTTTTTATTTTTTTTAAATTATAAATTTGTCACATGTCAAGCTGACATCATGCCCCACGTGACAATGATAGTGTGATGTGGCAGTGACAGTGTCACGTGTCACTATTATATGTCAGATATCATTTTCTCATTCTCAATTTGGTCCCTATAATTTAATTTTTGTCTCAATTTAGTCTCAATTTTTGTAAAAATGTACAATTTCACCCCTTCCAAATTGAAACAAAAATTAACTTTTATATAAATGTTATACAAATATTTTTATTAATTTGAATTTTCTATTCAAATTGATATTTTTATTATATATTTTTAACAAAACTAAGTTTATTTAAATTTGTTTCACATTTAATTTTATTTAAAATTGTTTTCAAATTTTAAATTTATTTGTTTTTGATTGTTATATAAACTAGTTAATTTTTTTAAAATTTATATAATTGTTATTTTTAAATTTATTGAATTTTACACATTTTAAAAATATGCAATTATTTAAAATATAAATTCAAATAAAAAATAATATTAAAGTATGATGTAATAAAATATCAATATAATTTATGATTTTTTTTTTGCTATTAGCATTATTTTCTATTAACAACTTTAAAATAATTTTAAATAAAATTCAATGTAAAATATAAATTTAGATAAACTTAATCTTGTTAAAAACATTCACTTGAAATATCAATTTTGATGGAAATATTTGTGTACATTTATATAGAAATTAAATTTGATTTTAATTTGGAGAGAGACAAAATTGTTCAATTTTTATAAAAATTATAACTAAATTGAGACAAAAATTAAAATATTGAGACCAAATTGAAAATAAGAAAATGAGACTTCGCATATAAGATCATAGTATTCAATTGATATATGATGAAACAAAGGTGTATGACAAAAAGTTGTGAAGTGTATATATGTACCATGACATGATATTATTGAATTAATATAAAAATGGTTGATCCATTCTCAATATATAACTTTTCTTTGCGTGAAATATTTGTGTAATTGTGAAATTAATGTAGGATTTGTTAACCATTTGTTTTTATGTAAGACGATGCCAATGTGTGACTTATAAGTGGGATTATCATTAGTACATCATAATATAGAAGCAGTTACAACAATTCAATCAAGTTGAACACCTAGGCATGAATAAGAAATGAAAAAAACAAAGTGTGTCGATGTAGATGTAGGTAAGTGTCCATTATATGGTGCATTTGAAATTATAGAAGTAATATGATTTTCTCAAATGCAAGAATTGATGTTGATGAAGTGTTCATTCTAGCCAATATATAAAAACCCTAATGTAAATTTTTCGACTTTTTTTATTTCGGAATCTATTTAAACTAAAATTTGTAAAAGTGGGTCCGTTTAACTTTCCTTTTTTTTTGTAAAATTGAGTTGAGTCGTCAGGGTAGAAGACGACATTACAGGTGAAGTTGTCCTCCACCTTGCCGGTTTCTTTTCTTTTTTTTTCAAAAAATGAAATCGTGTTGTAGAATGTCAGTTTCTATTCACGTAAAAAGTGAAGTCGTCCTCATACATGACGACTTCACTTTTATTTTTTTTTTATATATTTTTTTAACGTTGCAAAGTGGTGGATGGTGTTTTCTTAGGCTGTTTTATGAACCACGCCATAGGCGATGTAACTTCTTATTGGAATTTCTTTAATACATGGTCTGAGATCTTTCAAGCTCAAGCTTGAGGCCATGAATACGGTGTTCCCATTTCACGCCACCCCATTCATAACTGGTGGTTTCCTGATGGCTGTGATCCATTAATTAACCTTCCCTTCAAACATCACGACTAGTTTATTATCAGATTTGAAGCACCCGAGCTGCCAGAGAGAATCTTCCATTTCTCAGTAGAGTCAATTACGAAACTGAAAGTCAGGGCTAACTCAGAGTCCAAGACCACCAAAATCTCTTTGTTCCAATCATTATCAGCTTATATATGGAGATGCATAACACGCGCTCGTCAACTGCCACACGATGAGACAATAAGATGCAGATTGGCCATAAATAACTGAGCAAGAATGGAGTCGTTAGTTGCCACATAATGAGACAGCAAGCTACAAATTGGCCATAAATAACCGAGCAAGAATGGAGCCATTGAACTCAAACCACTGTTTCCATTCCCACTACCACTCTACAACATTAAAAAAATATAAAAAAAAAAAATTAAAAGTGAAGTTGTCACGTACGAGGACGACTTCACTTTTTACATGAATAGAAACCGGCCTTCCACAACACGGTTTCGCTTTTTGAAAAAAAAAAAGAAACTAGTAGGGTAGAGGACGACTTCACCTGTAATGTCGTCTTTCACCCTAGCGACTTAACCCAATTTTGCAAAAAAAAAATTCAACATATCATTTTTACAAATTTCAGTTTACATAGACTCCGATGTAAAAAAAGTCCAAATTTTCATATTAGTGTTTGTGTCCAAGTATATGTTTACAATCTATATCTCTTTAGTAAATTAGGTTCTTTGATTCGAGTTGTTAAATGACTTTTTTTCTGATTTCTGTATTAGAAGACTGTATTGTTCTATGTTATAATGGATTTAGAATAGAATACTATCTTACTCATATGGTGTTTGCCTTGCTTAAGATCATTATGGAATTAGTATCGTAAACCTATCAAGATAATAGGAAAAGTTTTGTACATGTGGCTTGTTTTGTTTTTTCTGGATATAAAACTTGTATCGGTGCATGCATGGTCATTTTTTATAATGATCTTTGCACGAACCAAAATTGCAACAAGACCAATTTTTTGTCCGAACTCTTAATTTGTTCTTTTGCTATATGGGCAACAAATATTTCTGGACAAAGATATATGACTAAGAATTATTTAGTTGAAGGGAGGGAGACATAGCTCATGGTGACAATTTTTTTCTTTTTACTTCATTTTTTTGTATTTTTTTTATGTTAGAACAATTTTATTGTTCTTCTTAATTTTTTTTTGATTTAAATATCTTTTTGGTCCCTCAAGGTTTAGTGAATTTTGGAATTAGTCCCTCTTCGAAACTTTATACTAATTTAGTCTTTCATCTTTAGAAATGCGTAGATTTAGTCCTTCTTACCAAATTTTGTCAAGTTTATTTGACATTTTAAACGCATTTTATGATACCATTTGAGTTAACATTGAAACGAAAATGTGTCAAACGGTATAAATAATTCAAATACTATCATGAAATGCGCTTGAGACGTCAGATAAACTTAACAAAATTTGGTTAAAAGGACTAAATTCACACATTTTTAAAGATGAATGACTAAATTGGTCAAAAATTTTGAAGAGGGACTAATTCCAAATTTTACTAAAACTTGAGGGCCAAAAACATATTTAACCTTTTTTTTTTACAAAATGACTAATAATAATAGTAATAAATAAATGTATTCATATTAATATTACGTGAATCAGATATTTATTCTATATTGTATATGTTAATACTTACTAAATATAACATAACAAACGCTTCATAAAAATAATAGAAATTTAAAAATTACTATATAATATATGGTAATAAAACACACAAATCTTTATATATATCTTTATTTATCAAAACAAGAAAATAAAAAATTAAAATGAAAGTGTATAATTTTATAAATGTGCAGTTAAATTAAAATAATTCACAATATTTTTTTTAATAATATTACATAAATTATGAAATAAATTATATCACACATGTGTATTTATTTTATATTTATTTATATTTAGATTAATTTATTTAAAATTACAGGAAAGGATAAAAATTAATGGATAACTTATCATATTATGTGTATTCTCTATGTTATATTATATTTTACAGTTATTATAAAAAGTAATAGAGTAATTAATTTTAATGTTTATTTTAGTAAATTTATAAATCATGATTTTGGGCAAATGTTAGTATTTTTGTAAAACCATACATACCTCAGACTTTTTTTAACGAGTAATGACGTATATGACGTATTAGTAATTGAATAATTGAATAACATTATTAGTTTCTATTATTTATAAAGTTAAGAAATGCGTGCCTCTCGCGGTTCTAAAATATAATTTAATAATATTGATCAGGACATATGCACTCCAAAACTCATTTTTTATAGTTTTATTTTCTCCCATTACTTTAGCATTTTATTGATTATTTTATTTTTGTTGTCAATCTAATAATATCTTTATCTAAATGTTTGGGAGAAAAAAATATATTTAAAACCAACTTTTTATCTCTTTATTCTGACCGGTGGCGGAACACCGTAAAAGACCGGGACCCAAAAATATTTTGAAATTTTTTATATTAGATAATATATTCAAAATTAATAATAATTAAATTAAATTTTTTATTTCTTTAATAAAACACAATATTTAAATTTTAATAAGTAATAAAATATAAAATTAAAATAATAAACCATACAAATATTTATTAAGATATTTTTTATTTTCTTTTTTCATTGTCTTTTGAATTTTCACAAATTGTTCTCATCCATATTCATTTGTTTTCTTTTATTTATGAAGAGAAAAATATTTATTATTTTTTTTTCTCATTTCTCATCTATTTTCTTTTATTCTTGAAAAGAAAGAACAATGTAATTTTCTTTTATCTCACTTGATAGTGAAATATTAGTTTAAGAATTTATCTCATTAGTCTTGTAAATTAATTTTTTATTTTATGGACATAGAAGAAAAATGATTTTATTATGTGTGTTTCTTTTTTATAATTGGATTTTAATTGTGGTTTGATTATCATCAATTTTATTTTTAGTATCTTTTAACGTTTTATTAGATTATGATAAAAATTAATTTTTATCCTTTTTTTAAATAGGTATATTGATGAAGAATAACAAAATAGATGCATTTGTTAAAGTGACAAAAGGGAAGCTATTTGTGAAGATAACACTACTAGAAATTCTCATATTACATGAGATTTTTCTTGCAAATTTGTTAAAAAAAATTGCAAAAAAAAGATTTTTGTTCTGTCATTTTTTCTAAGAATTTTAATTGACAGGTAATTCCTTCGTGGTAATCATTTCCTAGAAAATTATAAATTTGCAAGTATTTCCTACAAAATTTGTTGCGAAAAGTGTTTTATACAAAATATTTTGCAAGAAAATTGGTAGTAATTTCTTGCAAATTTTTTTGGTAGCAATTTCTTGTAAATTTTTTTTTTCACAATAAAATTTGTAAATATTTCCTATGAAAAAAATTTCAAAACAAAATTGGCATGAAATATGAGTTTTTTAGTAGTATAAAAACAAGACAAATTCAACTACTTCAAATATCCTGAAGTATGATACTCATGATCAATTGTTTGATTAGAGTAGCTCTTTCTTAAGATTCAAAGAATTACAGGTGAGGAGTTTCATAATAATTCTTTGGAACGTGATCCAAGACATGTCTTCAAATATGAGAATATCCAATGAGCCAAAGAGATAAAATTAGAAGAGTTTATTTAAGATGGTGTCCATAAAAATACAACTTGAAAACTACCTTTTTTCTAAGGAGAAACATCCAAGGTGTTTTCAATTTAATTGGTTTAAATTTTTTCCTTCTTGGCTAGAGTATTCCCCGACTAATGATGAAGCTTATTGTTTGGCATGTTATCTATTTAGTTCAAAGTCAAATGGTCATCCTAGGTCATATGTGTTTACTAAACAAGGTTTTAAATCATGGAAAAAGATTAATGCAGGAAACAATGTCCATCTCTCAACCACATTGGAGATCACCAATGCAATGAAAAATTGTGAATACATGTTGAATCAATAAATGGACATTAATAACATTATAAATGTTCAAAGTTCTGAGCAAATTTGCAACAAAATTTAATGTAATATGAGAATTTTTAGTAGAGCAAACAATGCAATGAAAAATTGTGAATACATGTTGAATCAATAAATGGACATTAATAACATTATAAATGTTCAAAGTTCAAAGCAAGTTTGCAAGAACCATTTACGGCTCAAAATCTCTATTAAGTTTTTAGCTGGCATTTGAAGCTTGTGCATTTAGAGGTCACGAGGAAACACAAGAGTCATGTAATAGAGGTAACTTTCTTGAGATGATTAAACTTCTAGCATCATATAATGATAAAGTGGCACAAGTTGTGTTCGAAAATGTTTTGCTAAGTATACTTCTCATCATATTCAGAAAGAAATGTTACACATTTTTTCTAGAAAATGTTCAAGGATATGAAGGAATGAAGGACGATCTTTTATATATGTGTAATTTCTTTTTTAGTTATCGTTATAATAAATTATGTATTTTTATTGTATAAGTTACAATAATTAAATATATAAATTTTGAGTATATTATTTTGGTTCCTCGATATTATTGGTCAAGATCCGTCATTGATTCTAATAATTTAAAATCTTACTTAAAGTTCTAGATTTTGATATTTATGTCGTAGAAATCCTTTCGTAAAATCTTCTTATTGTATATTACACCACCTAATATATTTTTATTGCATTAACTAATACTTTTTTTGAAGAAAATATATAATTTTACCATAATTATTTTTATTGCATTGATTAATACTTCTTTTGAAGAAAATATATAATTTTACCATAATTATTTAAAAGATATATGTACTAGTAATTTTAAGTGAAGAAGTTACATAATTTATTTTAAGTAAAATGGTTATACAATTAGATATTTGATGAAATAAAATTATCATGTTTTATTTGTTAAAGGATACAATTTTTAATTAAATAATAACATTAATTAAATAATCCAAAGCATTAGTTAGACGCATGTGGTTTTGAAGTGTTAGGCTACTGATTTAACATTTAGCAAGTTAACTAGGGACAACTCGCAAAGAAGAGCAAAGTTGGATTTATCTTAAAAAAATTGAAGATAAACCCAATAAACTAATGCAACTACGTTGGATTTTTATCTTCATTTTAAAGAATCATTGCAATTGTTATATTTTTTATTCTTACACATTTAATTATTCTGTATTCCATAATAATTATTCTTACACATTTATTCTTACAATTAATTATTAGGAGTCTGGATCATGAAAATCAAAGAAAAGCTAAGTTGGATTTATCTTGATTGGATTTATCATAAAAAAGTTATTGAAGACAAACCCAATAAACTAATGAAATAATATAAAAATAGAGCTTCAGGGGTGTTTTAAGCCAAGAGGAGAGTGTAGAGTACTGAACAAGGATACAATTTTGAAAAGGAAAATTATTTTTTCTACTAAACTTTTACAATTTTTTCTTACAATCATAAGTGTCATTTTTTGAGTGATTTTTCATTTTTTTTTTCTCATTCTTAATATTACAAAACCACTTAAAATATGACACATCATAATATAAAAGAAAATTGTCAAAATTTAGTAGTCAAAATATCATTATCCTTTTGAAAACATTAGTTTATATTGAAGATAAAAGAGAACCTAACTAGTAAAAGCTAAAAAAATATAAAGTCTAAAACAAATATTTGTTGTTGATTAAATGTATTTGAAATGTTTTTGATGATGTCCATAATAGCATGACAATGGTTAACATGACATAGCATGACAATGGTTAACATGACATGTGTATAAAATCCTGAATCTGTTAATCTGCTGCCTCGATAGTCGACTAGCCAACTAATGTAGTCGACTATGTGTGTAAAATCCTGAATCTGTTAATCTGTTGCCCCGATAATCGACTAGCCAACTAATGTAGTCGACTAGGCTCGTGCTGACAGCAACTGGTTTTATAAAA
>Ga0209589_1010396_pt1 | contig 13579 bp, 14 predicted proteins | sample CowpeawhiteBW_FD_187525 | JGI IMG/M metagenome (GOLD analysis project Ga0209589, IMG submission 187525) | Root nodule microbial communities of legume samples collected from California USA - Cow pea white BW (SPAdes) (version 2) | ecosystem: Host-associated > Plants > Roots > Nodule | place: USA...
TCATTAACACCTACAAATTAAGTTTGAATTATTAGTTATAATTGAATAATTTAATATGTAAATTTAATAATTATTTTAACTTATCTAATTAAAAACATTAACTAATCAATTAAAAGTTAAAATAATTTTTTATTTGATTAAATATGACTTTATTAATAATTTATATGTATATATAAACAAATTTAAAAAATAAAACAAATTAAAAAATTTGAAAACTAATTAAAAAAAAAACTAGACGAGCCGGTCTGGTCCGGCCCGTTAGCCCGTCCTATATGGGACGGATTGTGATTATTGGCCCGTTTTTATTTGACGGGCCAAAACGGGCCGGACGGGCCCGTTTGCCACCCCTAGTCAAAACAGGGACATGTTTGAACAATATCCACGGGAGCGAATTTATTTGTCATCTCTACACCTCACCTTCTAATTTTGCTTCATAATAATTCGGGTAATAACTTGGTATAATAATTCTTCCATTCCTATTTGTTTTCATAAGATTACGTTATATTATATCTAAAAAAATTAGGAAAGCATTTCATTCTGAATTTATTAATTTAAACATATATTTTAATAAAATTAAAATATTATTTTAAAATATAAACTTTTAAATGTTATACTATTTCAATGTTATACTAACATTAACAAATTAGTAAATTTATTATTACTAATATAAAATGTTATAAATTTATAATTTAGATGAAAAGTATTAGTTTTACGAATTTTAGTTACTGCAAAATGAGTATCTAAATCTAGATAACAGAGATAAGAAAAATTAGGTTTTCAATAATATGATAATTAAAAACTGAAAAGTTAAGTTTATTTGTACTGTTTTTATTGATTAAAGTTTAGTCTCTAAAATAAATTAAAAATGTTTATTGATTATTTAAAGTTTATTGATTGAGAAAATATATGATATATTTATACCATTAGACTATTTAACAAAAACAAATGCTATGTGTAGAAGGATCTACGAATTTCTTTTACCTTGTGTTTGGATGGAGCATTTCAACAATGCTTAGAAATTGAAATACTTTGTATTTGAATTGCTTGTAATTAAATTCCATTCATTTTTTAAATAACTTGTTTGGATAAGGAAATTAAAATACCTTACATTTCAATTTCTTGTTTGGAAAAAAAAATTGAATTTATTGTGAGATAAAATTTAATTTGAACAATATTTATTTTACGCTTAATTATGTTTTCAGTTCATGATAAATTTGGAAATATGTTTGACAACCCAGATGGGTCGGGTAGACCCAACTAAGCAATCGGATTGGTTAGACCCGATGACCCACCTGAGCTGGACCGACTAGGAAGAGCAGACAGGCTGGGTGGCCCAATAATCTAGAGGCCTAACGGCCCATACAACACGATTGTGTCGTCAAGTTCATCAACATGGCCCGGTCCAGCCTGTCTAGGTCATTGGCCTAATGCTCCAGATGGGTCCGACGACCTGAACAGGCCCGACGACCAAAGCGGGCCCGACGACCTGGACGTGCCCAATGAGCTGGATGAGCCCGACAATCCGGACGGGGCCGAATACTTGGACGATTTTGAATACCCGGACGAGTTCAACGACCCGGACAGGCCCGTACACCCAGACTAGCTCGAAGACCCGAACGGGTCCAATGACTAGGTTTGGATAGAGTATTTTAATGAAGCAATTCATTTTTTGAAGAATTTAGATTTCTTTGTAATGAAATGCTTTGTTTGGATAGAGAAATTAAAAAGCATTTCAAATGCAAGCATTTTTTTGAAGGATTTCAATTAGTTAAATTAGTAGAAATTCAAATACCCTCAAAATAGATGGAATTTGAAATTCTTCTCACTCAACCTCATATCCTACACGATCCGAACGGGCACGACGACTCGGACGTACCTAACGACCCGGACGGGCCTGATGACCCAAACGTGCCCGACGACTCGGACGGGCCTAACGACCGGGACGGGCCCGACGACCCAAACGAGGCTGACGACCCAAACTAGCCCTTCCAAATCATTGAGCTCGACAACCCGGATGAGCTCGACGACCTAGAAGGGCCAGACGACCCAAACATGCCCGATGACCCAGACAGGTTTGACGACCCAAACGGGCCTGACGATCTAGACGGGCCCGATGACCCGGACGAGCCTGACCTAGACGGGCCATACAACCTGGACGAGCCTGACGACCTTCACGGACCCGACAACCCAAAAAAGCAAGACGACCCAAACTAGCCCTTCCAAATCATTGAGCCCGACAACCTGGACCAGCCCGACAACTCGGATGTGCCCGACGACCCGAAAGTGCAGGACAACGCGGATAGGCTTGACGACCCGGACAGGCCCGATGACCCAGCGGGAACGATGACCCAGACGGGTCCGATGACCCGAACGGTCCCGACTATCCAAACGGGCCCGACGACTCGCACAGGCCAGACTATCCGGACGGTCCCGACGACCCGGACGGACCTGACGGTTTGAAGGGGCCCATTCGAGTCTCGGGCATGTCTAGGTCGTCGGGCCTGTCCCCGGGTCGTCGAACGTGTCCAAGTCGTTGGGCCCATGCGAGTTGTCGGGCTCGTCTGGGTCCTCGGGCGCATCCTAATCATCGGACTCGTCCAGGTCTTCGGTCCTGTCTGGGTATACGTGGCCATCCGGGTCGTCGAACCAATCTGGGTATTTGGCCTCGTTCGGATTGTCGGGCTCGTCCAGCTCGTCGGGCCCGTCCATGTCTTCGGGCTCGTCCAGGTCATCGGGCCCGTCTTGATCGTCGAGCCCGTTTGGGACGTCGGACCCGTCTGGAGCATTGGGCCATTGACCTAGACAGGTTGGACCGGGCCATATTGACGAACTTGACGGCACAATCGTGCAGTATGGGCCGTTAAGCCTCTAGATCATCGAGCCACTGAGCCTGTATGGGCTTCCCAGTGGTCCAGCTCGGGTGGGTCGTCGGGTCTAACGAATCTGGTTGCGTGCAGTTGGGTCTGTCCGACCCATCTGGGTTGTCGAGCATGTTTCCAAATTTATCATGAACTCAAAACATAATTAAGCGTAAAATAAATATTGTTAAAATTAAATTTTATCTCACAATAAATTCATTTTTTTTTCCAAACAAGAAATTGAAATTTCAGGTATTTTAATTTCCTTATCCAAACAAGTTATTTAAAAAATGAATGGAATTTAATTACAAGCAATTCAAATACAAAGCATTTCAATTTCTAAGCATTGTTGAAATGCTCCATCCAAACACAAGGTTAAGGTTATTTGCAAATTTAAGGCGCTACATTTTTATTGGTTTGACCACACATTTTAAAGATAACATTTTATAAAGTGTGATATAAATAGTCAACATTTTATATAAAGTGTGGTCTTTGGCAACTTTTAAACCACATTTATAAAAAAGTGTGGTCTTTGATAAATTTTAAATCATGTGAATAAAACTGTTGTCTTTTATATCTTTAGGCATCACTTTTTTAAGTATTGACAAGTTCATTGTTGCCTAAGACAAAAAATGGTGTAGTGTAATGACGTGGACATGCTGATTGACATGGAGCAGATGTAACAATGATATGGAAATCACATGACAACTCTCTCTTGACTTTATGATTAACATCCAAGCTCCAAAATTTGCTTCACAAAGTACCTGAAAATATTTAGAGACAAAAATTAGTCCAATTAATGTCAAATTACTCAAAATTCAGAATAATGACCCAATGAAGTCCAATTGAGGAAAATGTACTAACAAAAGATAATTAAGCACTAAACAAGCATCAAGAATGGCACAAAAGGGCAATGGGATAAGGGAAAATAATGACTCATCAAAATCACTCACACTTACCCTTTTGCACTTTTGGGCAAAAATAGAAAGGTAGAACAAAGCAAAGCAAGGACAACATAGACAAAACAAAGAGAGAGAGAGAGAGAGAGAGAGAGAGATGAAGAGACACGGCACAAAAAACAAACACGAAATGGACAAATGGAACAAACCCGACATAAAAGGAGTCAAAGCTGCAAGAAATCCATGAACATCATTCAAGCAATTCAAAACATGTCAATACTCATATCAACTCAAAGAGAGAATTCAAAGCAACATAACCTTACATAATATGCACGGTATCACTCAAATGTCTAGGCTACTGTTTACTCTCAAAGCATTCCTGAAAAATAAGCATCAAACAGACTTGGCAAGCCTCTAAAACCAACAACCAAACCAAAACACATGCAGATCAAGATCAAAACGACTTTTCAAGGTTGTAATGGGGCTGAGGACAAGGTGTCGAACATATGGATAAGTGGCTAAAAGAACCAAAGGAAATAAAGGAACAATGGGGAAATACGTCAAAATCAAGCATGAAAGCAATTCCAAACTCTAACACTTCCAGATTCGATTCTCACATAATGCTCAAACCCAAACCTTTTTTCTTTCTTTTCTTTTTCTTTTAATTTTTTTAATTTTTTTATCATTTCTTTTACTTTTGAGCAGAGACACAATAGTTTTCTAGTCCGACATAAAATGTACAAATGAGCAAACCAAGAATAAAACAAGTATGCGCACAACCACACTTATTAGGCGCAACCACACTTAAAAGAGCACTCATTCCCAAAATAATTTCAAAGCTCCAAAATTTCCTAAGTCAGGATGAATCATGTTTTTTCAGGCTAAGGGTCTGTAATGAGTTATAAAACAATGAAAGGGTATGTAGGCTAAAAAAGGGTTGTCAACAAAAATAGTTCAAGGTAGGCTCATATGGTTGTAGGCTCATTGGAACAAAATTGCCTAAATCATATCCAAACATGCATGTGAATTAGAAAAGCATAAGAAGGAGTCAAGCCAAGGTCATTGTGCAAGCATTCAAGAGGCATATATCACACAACAAAGAACAGAGAGTGGCTTAAATCCTCACACAGGGTAAAACAACTCAAAAGCAACTTGACATGCAAAGAGAAAGGAGGGATATCAGTCCATAGAACAACCAACAACTCATCCTCCAAAAGTGAAGTGAGTGTCCCAAACAGAAAACAAAAACTTAACATAAATTAACAAAAAAGGAAACAAACAACAGACTCTTGCACACTTAAACTACGCATTGTCTCAATTTGACTCAAACACAAGATCAGATAATCAAACATCAGCAAATGGGCCTGGACAAGTGCAATAAAAGTAAGGAAGGAGAAAGAAAACTCCCTGAATCATGGTGAAATAGAAATGGGGTCAAGCAGGGAAGTCTCCTCTACAACAGTATCAACCAAAGTAGGATTGCTGAGGAATGGCTTCAGACGATGCCCATTCACTTTGAAGCTCTTATCGGTGGACTGACTCTTGATCTCAACTACACCATAAGGATAAAAATTAGTCACCAATAAAGGACCAATCCACTTTGACTGCAACTTACCACCTGTGAGACCAAGTCTGGAGTTATACAATAACACTTGCTAACTGACAGCAAACACCTTTCTAGCTATGGAGCAATCATGGAATCTCTTGGTCTTCTCTTTGTAGAACATGGAGTTCTGATATGCTTCGAAACGGATCTCGTCTAACTCATTCAACTGTAGCTTTCTTTCCTTCCCAGTTTGATCAAGTGTGAAGTTGCATGAGCCTAGTAAGCTCAGTGCTCTATCTCCACTGGTAGGTGGCATGGCTTACCAAAGACAACCCGATAGGGAGACATCCCAATAGGTGCCTTGTAAGCAGTCCTGTGATCCCAAAGAGCTTACTCAACTCTATTGCTCTAATCCCTTCGATTGGGTTGTACAATCTTCTCCAAGATCTTATTGATTTATCTGTTTGAGATCTGGACTTGCCCATTAGTTTGAGGGTGATATGGTGTAGAAAGCTTATGCACATCTCCATACTTTTGAAGCAAAACCCCCATGGATCTATTGCAAAAATGGGTGCCCTGATCACTAACGATAGCTCTAGGAACTTCAAACCTTCAAAATATGTGAGACCTAACAAAGTCCACAACAACTCGAGCATCATTAGTTCTGGTGGCTTTGGCTTCCACCTATTTTGAAACATAATCCACAACAAGCAAGATGTAAGTGAAACCAAAAGAGACAGGGAAAAGGCCCATGAAATCTATACCTTAAACATCGAAGACTTCACAAAACAACATGGGTTGTTGAGTCATCTACTGTCTCCAAGAAATGGCTCCTCTTGCTCGTTAGCATTGCTCACATGTGCTACAAATCCTCCACATATCCTTGAAGATGGTATGCCAATAGAATCTGCAATCTAGCACCTTGCGCGTTGTCCTTTGTATGCCAAGATGACCACCAAGTGCAAATGAATGACAAAATTTGAGGATTGAGTCAATCTCATGGTCCAAAATGCATCTCCTAGTAACTTGATCACTACACATCTTCCACAAATATGGGTCATCCCAAATATAATACCTAGCATCACTCTTAAGTTTATCACATTGAGCTTTGGATGCTAGGGGAGGAAAAACAAAAGCAGTAAGATAATTCACAATATTAGCAAACCATTGGGAGGTAAACGAAGCAAAGAGGGTCAACAAACTTTCATCGGAAAAGTCATTCTGGATCGGTGAAACATCATCAATAAACCTCTCTATCCTACTCAGGTGGTATGCAACCAAATTTTGTGCTCTACTCCTGTCACAGATTTCCAAATCGAACTCTTGGAGCTAGAACATCCATCTTATCAATCGCGGCTTTGACTCCTCCTTCTTCAATAGGAACTTCAGAGTTGCATGGTCAGTAAACACAATAATAGGAGAACCAAGCAAATATGATCTAAATTTCTCAAGTGCAAAAACAATCGCAAGAAGTTATTTTTTTGTTGTTGTATAGTTCGCTTGAGTAGCATCTAACGTCCTAGAGGCGTAGTAGGTCATTCGAGGCTTCTTATCAATCTTTTGTGCTAGGACAACTCCCACGAAATAATTCGATGCATCACACATGAGCTCAAATGGGGTTGTCCAATCCGATGCCTGAATGATAGGAGTGGTGGTCAGGGCCTTCTTTGCGGCCTTCATCAAAGATGAAGTCAACATCCTTTTGCAACAACTTGGACACTAGAAGGGAATTCTTACTAAAATCTTGGATAAAGCGCTCGTAAAACCCTTTATGGCCAAGAAAAGAACGAGCCTCTCGCACAGAAGAGGGGTAAGGCAATTGTGAAATAACATAAATCTTATCAAGATCAACTTCTATGCCTTTACTTGAAATGATGTGCCCCAAAACTATACCTTGTTCTACCATGAAATGACACTTCTTAAAATTGAGAACAAGGTTAGATTGGATGCACCTAGGGGTGTCAAGACGGGCCAGCTCGGCCCGTGTTGGCCCGGCCCGCCTGTGGCCCGCCAAAAATGGGTCGGGATAGGCTGGCCCGCCATCAATAACGGGCCGAAAACTGTAACCTATCCCATTTTCGGGCCAGCGGGCTGGCCCATCTCTTTTTCTTTTTTTTTTACTTTTTTTAATTTTTTTTAATTTTTTTTAACTTTTTATAACTTTTTATTAAAATTTTGTTTATAAATTTATTTTGTATATAAAAATTTGTTTATATAAAATAAAAAAGTATTAATTTTTAATTTTAAACATAATTTTTAAAAAAAAAAACGGGTTGGCAGACCGTCCTGTTTTGGCCCGCTAAACTGGCGGGCCGGGTTGCAGTGGGTTAATGGGTTGGAAATTCCAACCCGGCCCGCCCTTTTTTGGGGGGGCTGGCAGGCCGGCCCGACGAGCCTGGCCCATTTTTCCATCCCTAGATGCACCTATTTAAAACTTTATCCAGACTATCTAAATATTCATCAAAGGAGGATCCATACACAGTAAAATCATCCATAAACACCTCCATGCAATTTTCAAGAAAATAACTGAAAATGCTGAACATGCACCACTGGAATGTGCTAAGGGAATTGCATAGGCCAAAAGGCATCCTCTTATAGGCAAAAGTGCCAAAGGAGCCGATGAATGTGGTCTTTTCCTGGTCCTCAAGAGCAATATGGATTTGAAAATAACAGGAAAAACCATCAAGAAAATAGTAATGGGATTTACCTGCCAAGAGCTTAAGCATCTGGTCAATGAATGACAAGTGGAAGTGGTCTTTCCTGGTCGGTTGAGCCTCCTATAATCGATGCAAACTCTCCAACTATATTGCACCCTAGTTGGGATCAACTCGTCTCTTTCATTTTTAACAACTGTGAAGCCTGACTTCTTGGGAACCACATGGATGGGAATGATCCATTATAGAAGCTTGGTCACCTCCTTCTTCACAACATCTAGAATGACAAGGTTCAGTCGCCTCTGTGGTTGTCTCACTAGTTTTCCTCCATACTCCAATAAAATCTTGTGCATGCACATGGATGGGCTAATTCCATGAATGTCAGCCAATGCCCAACCAATGGCTTTCTTGTGCTTCTTGAGCACTTCTAATAATCTCTACTATTGCTCAATAGTAAGGGAGGTAGAGATGATCATATTCAATCTTTACTCATCCTCCAAATAGATATATTTGAGGTTGTCTGGTAGAGGTTTTAACTCTAGAGTGCTGGATGCTGGCTGAATATCAAGAACTAGAAGGGAGGGAGAAATGGGTTGCACAACCTATACCTCAACATAACAATCAGATGCATATGTACTTCCTACAACATGATTAGTGCATTTTGACCATGTAACATCAAAATCATATGGTACAACACCCAGAGAGTCAAACTTAAAATCAACATCAAAATCAGAATCATAATCATAATATGAATTAGAGTCAATACCAATGCATGCAAATTCAGACAATTCAGACACATATGCATATTTCATGAAATGCAAAGGTGGAAATCAAAAATATGTCCATCAACAACATCATCAATGATATCAATGTGAAAAACAGAGTGGTCCTCAAAAGGATGTTTCATGGCATCCAGAATATTAAAACGCACCACAATATCATCAAACTCCATGGACAAAGTACCTGCATTGACATCAATCTTGGTTCGTACCATTTTCAAAAACAGTCTGCCTAAAATGATTGGTGCAGAACCATGTGAAAATCCTTCTTCCATATTAAAAATTTAAAAATCAGCAAGAAAAATCAATTCACCAACACGAACCAAAACATCATCAACTAAACCTGTAGGGTGGGCAACACTTCTATTTTCCAACTGAATCACCACACTCGTAGGTTGCAAGGGTCCAAGAGAAAGAGATTTAAAAATAGACAAAGACATTACATTTATTGTACCTATGATGCAAGGTACAAAAAATGTACCTAGGTCCTTGCACTTCTCAGGAATTTGAGGAATAGATTTACTTATCAATGTTGACACATTCCTTCCCATGTTGATCTTCTCGTTTCCCTTTAGCCTCCTCTTGTGCGTGCACAGCTCCTTCAAGAACTTTGCATATGTGGGAATTTGTTTAATGGCATCTAACATATGTATGTTCACCTCCACCTTCCTGAATGTTTCTAATATCTCCTTGTCAACCTCTTCCATCTTTTTACTTAGAATGGATTTTGGAGGGAAAGGAAGAGGGATGAGAGGTGCAATAATAGAGGTGGAAGGAGTAGAAGACACCCTAGATGTGAAAGGACTAGCTGCATGTGCATGACACTTTCTTTGAAGTGTGGCAGGGTCAATTTCTGTCTTAGGTGTAGGTTAAGGAGTGGGAACTTCAATCTTTTTCCCAGATCTCAATGTGATATCACTCACATTTCTCGGATTCTTCACTATCTGTGATGGCAACTTGTCAGAATTCTGAGCTTGTGCTTGGTTTAGCTGAGTGGCCATTTGCCCCATTTGATTTGTCAAACTCTGAATTAAAGCTCTAGTCTCCTATTGGAATTGCATATTTTGAAGGGTCATCATCCTGACTGACTCCTCCAATGAATTAAAAGATGAAAGAGCAGTAAGAGCTGGGGTAGCAGCAGGAATAGGTGGAACTAGGGCAGGTTGTGCAGGTGTAGCTCTTTATTGTTGGTAAGAAGGTGGCTACACATTTTGAACCTGTTGGTTTTGCTGCTGTTGTTGGTTGCCCTATCTCAAATTGGGATGATTTCTGCAATCTAGATTCTATCTGTTAGTGGACAAATCATGGTTCTGTTAGTGTTGTTAGGGTGACCTATTTTTGAAAATGTTGGCAGCATAAGCTTGAGGAGTATCAGAAGGTGCATAAGTCGTGGCCTGTTGCAAGGTGGGGCAAGAATTTGTGAAATGTTCAACTAACGTGCAAATGCCACAAACTCTTACAGTAGAAGGTGCGACTCTTTAATTCGCAGCAAGTTGGTTGACTAAGGTGGTAAGAACATCAATCTTGGTCTCCAACTTCTTAGTGTACTCGGCAACTCCTACATCATGAACACGCCTAACAACAATAGCATCATTTCTTGTGTCAAATTATTGAGAATTAAAGGCCATGTTCTCAATCAATTGCCTCGCTACTGCTGGGGTTGAATTACCAAGAGCACCACCACTCGTAGCATCAATCATGCTTCTATCTATATGGTGCAAGCCTTCATAAAAATACCGAAGAAGTAAATGCTCAGATATCTGGTGGTGTGGACAACTAGAACACAAATTCTTGAATCTCTCCTAGTATTCATAGAGACTCTCTCTAGACTGCTGCTTGATTCCAAAAATCTCCTTTCTTATGGTTGTGGTCCTGAAAGCAGGGAAGAATTTTTCCAAGAACAATGTCTTGAAGTTATCCCAACTTGTGATGGACCTGGGTGCAAGGTAATACAACCAATCTTTTGCATTGCCCTCCAAGGAATGAGGAAAAACCTTCAAATACACATGATCTTCTTGGACATCTGCGAGCTTCATGGTGGAATAAAAAATATGGAATTGCTTTAAATGGTTACACGGGTCCTTACTTGCAACGCCATGAAAGTTTGGCAACAAATGGATTAATCTAGTTTTTAAAACATAAGAAACTTCCTCCTCAAGATACTGAATGCACAATGAGTCATAAGTGAACTTAGATGCAGTCAGCTCATTCATTGTCCTTTCATGAGGTGGAGGTTGAGCCACGTTATTAGTATCAAAATGAATGTCAAAATGATTAGAATGCACAATATGCTTAGAATGATCAGAATGCACAAAAATAAGAGTATCAGGTGGATCAGGAAAACTCACATAATATGTAGGATGCACAGATGGATTCCTATTATGCCTAACTCCTCTGTGGAAGGTTCTATCAGTTTCAAGATCCAATGATTGTAAAATACCAAGATTTTCCCTACTCATGCACTAATGAACCCAAAACTGCAAAAGTCAACACAAAGTCAATCAGGGGTAAAAATGCCAAAAATTGAAGTACCTCATATTGGTCTAATTTTTTTTGAAAAAAGTCCTAAAATCATGAACAAGTGTCACAAAAAGTTTAAAGCCCAATTGCAAATCCTAAATACATAAACAAAACACACAAAGTTTGGCTAAAAATATGAAAAAACCAAAGAAAAATCAGTTAAATAGGAAAACTGCCTTGTTTGGGGATTCTGAAAAGACCTACCCGCCTTACGTGTAGGCATTGTAAATAAAATTAAATTCTACCCCAAATCGATGTAAAATTTGTCTTGTTTCGATAACTAGAGCAAAAGTTATGGCCATTTGAAGTTTTGCTAAAAACATACACAAACACTACTAAACACTACCACAATGACTCTAACAGCTACACACACTCACTGAAACACAAACACTGCAATGGTAGCACTGAACTAAACAATAACATCAATAAACAATGCAAATCAACTTCAACCACACTTAACCCAATATATCACGAAACAACTCACAAAAAAAGAATACAACACAGAACAACACTGAAAATAACTTTGACTAAAATGTTGGTCCCCGACAACGATGCCAAATTTGATCAAGGTCGTATCCGACCAAATAAAACATGAAAATGCAATACACTCGGTAGTTCAACCGAGGTCGTCTCTCAATGACCAGCCTCTCATTTAAAGCCTTCCAAAGTTGAAATTCAACACAAGGGGGGGTTGGTTTGGCAGATTCAGTTTTAAACACAAAATTAACAAAACGTAATTGCAAAACTTAATTAAATAGATTTAAAAACGTATTGATTCCTTGATTCAACTGAAATATCACCAATCACATATTACACAATTAATTGTTCTATCCAATTTACTTCCATGAAACTCGAAACTAATCAACTAAGCGATAATTAACACGAGTTAAATATGCCATTAAGCCAAGCATACTTCAAGCAATTGACACCCACAGATTAAGCATACTATGAACGACCCACACTCATTAGCATGATTATAAGTCGCTTTAGGTCACAAAATTAAGATTAAGCATCTATCAATTTCATATTTTTCATAAAAACGCAACTTGGAAAAGGGCAAACCAGAACAAAAATTCAAAGCGAACAACAATCTCATGGTTTCGTTTCAATTTCTTCAAGGAATCAATACCAAAAGCTTAGCTAGACATGGAATTCGAAAATAATTCAAATAAAAACGAAATTGCATTAATCTGAGAACCCAGAAATAGAAAGAGGACTTGTTAATCGATTACCATAAGTGGTAATCGATTATTAACATTGTTTTTCGAAATTTTTTATAAAGTGCGAATTTGTGCCTTTTTGTTCAATTTGGTGCATTTTTAAGACACTTCTAAGATTCCCAGATCTCTTCTAAGTTCATAAAGTCTATCTTTGGCTAAAGGTTTGGTAAAAATATCAGCTAATTGGTGATTGGTATCTACATATTCTATCTCACAATTGCCTTTACTTATGTGATCTCTTAAAAAATGATGTCTAATTTCAATGTGTTTTGTCCTAGAGTGCATGATGGGATTTTTGGTTAAATTAATAGCACTGGTACTATCACATTTCAAAGGTATATGATTTAGAAAAATATTATAATCTTCTAACTGATGTTTCATCCAGAGAATTTGAGCACAACAATTTCCAGCAGCTATGTATTCAACATTTGTAGTTGACAAAGCCACACAAGCTTGTTTCTTGGAGTGCCAAGAAACTAATGAGCTTCCTAAGAGGTGACAAGTACCACTGGTACTTTTTCTATCTATTTTACAGCCACCATAATCAGCATCAGAGTACCCTATTAAACTAAGTGAGGCCCTAGAAGGATACCAAAGTCCAAAATATATAGTTCCTTTAAGATATTTTAAATTTCTTTTTATTGTTATAAGATGTGATTCCTTAGGACTGACTTGATATCTAGCACAAACACATACAAATTGTATAATATCAGGTCTACTTGCAGTAAGATATAAAATAGACCCTATCATACCTCTAAACATAGTTTGATTTACCTCAATACCTGATTCGTCTTTATCCAAATAGCAGGAAGTTGCCATAGGAGTACTTGCTGCTTTAGCATTATCCATTTCAAATTTTTTAAGTACTTCCTTACAGTATTTAGATTGAGATATGAATGTCCCTTCTTCCCTTTGCTTAATTTGCAAACCAAGGAAGAAGGTTAATTCTCCCATCATTGACATTTCAAACTCACCATGCATTATGCTTGCAAAACCTTCACATAGAGATTTATTAGTTGATCCAAAAATTATATCATCAACATAAACTTGAACCAATAAAATGTGTTCACCTACCCTTTTAATAAACAGAGTTGAGTCTATTT
>Ga0209589_1010400_pt1 | contig 13575 bp, 9 predicted proteins | sample CowpeawhiteBW_FD_187525 | JGI IMG/M metagenome (GOLD analysis project Ga0209589, IMG submission 187525) | Root nodule microbial communities of legume samples collected from California USA - Cow pea white BW (SPAdes) (version 2) | ecosystem: Host-associated > Plants > Roots > Nodule | place: USA...
AAATGGTTAAAAAAAAAAAAAGGTCGTGGTAACTAGGACACCGGTAGAGAAATGATTCATCACAATTGTTTTTTACAATAATTGATTCATTGCGGCCATTATTACAATACTGGTAACAAATTTTAAACCCAGGATTTTGTAAAAATGTCTTATCCTTCTCTAACCACAAACCTTATTTTAGCAGCAAATGGTATTTTAGATATTAATAAAATGTGTGAAACATCAATTTATACTTATTATTTTTATTTTATATAATTCTAGCAACAATTACCGGTGCAAATTTTATTCTTTCATACAAACCCACTTTGTTTTTTACAGCTTTTATACAAGCTCTTTTGTATCAAAGTTTTTCAGTACACCAGTTTTCATCTAATTCTATTTGAATGACGTGAATTCATTTAAGCACAAAAAGTCATTTCAAAATTTAAGCACAAAAGGTCATTTAAAAATTGAAGACTTTATTTAAATTCAAATTATTGTACCACTTACATCATAAAGTTTTAATCTCCTTTAATACTCTGGTTATAATAATCGAGTATCTTAAAGAATTTCTTATATTATTTTAACAAAACCAATCATTATAAAGTATTTTATTATAAACAAAATATTTTAAGTTGATATATTATTTGTATTGTATTTTATGTGTTTGCGATGATATGGATCTCTTGTCTATACAACATTTTACATGATCATCTCGGTCTATACAATATCTAGAGTTTATTTGACACGATCTCAATTACTACAACATTTGGAATGTGTCTAACATGATCTTAATTTATAATGATTGAGATTGTTCATTTACATATATTGCAGAGACTACCTCAGTCCATCCCATTGATCATTTTGTAGAATTATCAGTGTTAGACGAAATCATTTTGCCCTATGATGACCGAGGTTACAGTGGACTTGTTGCGTTAAGAACTAAAACATAGTAGAAATCATTGAGCAGGTTAATTATGATAATTATCCATGTGAATCAGACTCAATTAAGTAAGGACTCATAAACCTAATATTAATACCACATTTCACGAGGTAATTGATCATATATTCATTATTACAACATTTATCACACTTCTGCCAATTAACCCAGGTCTTTCACTTGACCATGAGAGTATCTTTTGCACACATGTCTCTTTTTATGACGAAGACCTAGATATGAAAATATTTTTGTAGTTCGATCCTACAAGAACATTATCACTAGCAAAATCAATTTTAAGTTTTAATTCACACAATTATTTATGTAAAAGAAGAAAAATAATTAAGAATAAAAAAATAAACATATCGTTAATTCATTTTACAACACCTAACGTAAGCCAAATAATTCAAGAACAACAGTTTAAAACTCTATCTAATTATTTTTGTAAAACCCTCTTTTTATCTCTGCTCTAATTTAAAAAACGCTGCCCCAAATCAGTTGGGCATAGGGCTGGCCCAGAGGGAGCCAAAGACCCTAATTTGCCATAACACTCTAGTTTCACTCACTTTCAGAAAACATTCGTTCTCACGCTCTTTTTGCTTCCCAACAGAAAGCTCTGTTAGGGTTTGGTTCCCCATCCTCTCCAAGCAAGCTCAAGCTCTTCCACTCCATGTAAGTTGCTTATAGGCTCGTAGTAGTTCCCTTCTAGCTTTATTTTCGTATTTCCTTGGGGACTCACCTCAATAACCTTATTTTGTTTCGTTCCATTGCTTTTCCAGCTCACTAAGTTGTCCCCGGAGCTGTGGTGCTCACTATTGGGTATACGAGTCTTTTGGACTAGCTCTTTCTCGGTAAGAGAAGCTGGGGTTTCACGTTATTTTTATTTTATGCGATTAATGTTTTGTGAAATATGAGGAAAGATTAGGGAAAACATTAGTTTTTTGTATATTTATGAGTTAGGGGTTCAAATATTCATGGAACTGTGATATTTGACGTTACTCTTGTATTCTGGATGCGTCGCTCCGTCGGTGGGCGAGTTGACTTGGTTGCTGGGCGACTGTGTATTTTTTTATATGCGCAGTTTTAGTAAAATTGACTTTCCCGACTCATTAACCGTTGGATTGAGCTCAAATTTTGACATTTAGTTCATAACATGCTATTTTATGGTTTCACTGGTTGGATCGTCGATTCAATGTTTGTAGCTTGAGAAATGTGTCACGCATTACTGCAATAATTTTGGTTTTGTGATAATAAATTTTCTTAGGAATTTTGGTGTAAGAATTATGGTTGTGTGTTGTGCTTGATTGTATGGAATTGTAGGTACTTAAATGTTGGCACTCATTTAGTTGGGATCAATACTATTTTGCGATATATGTCTTGGTATGCATTTATAAAGTATGAGATGAATGAATTTGCATGAGTGATGTGATTCACAGATTGTGAATGATAAACTTGGATAAATCTTGGCATGCGATTTCAATGAAATGGTTGGTTATATATGCGGTCATGAATGCGGTATGAGCAATAATGTTACATTGATGGCATGGTATTGGTATGAGGTGAAGTTCTATATCCCTGAATTGGGAAGAATGAGATGGCATGAAATCAATATGGAATATGAATGAGGATGGGTTACAAAGGATGGCGTGAGGTGTTAAATGCATGATCAATATTATTTGTTTGTTTGGAATGTGATTGGTATGTTATCAGTACGTAAATCCACGAGTCTCTAGGTGAGATTTCTTGGTGGTGCTTCAGTGGTCGGGACGTAATTCCATGGCCCTTGTTAGTGGGAGTCCATGGTGGTGCTCCATCTATATAATTTGGTAAGGATTCAAGGTAAGGTTGCATCCTGACACTCTAAGGAATCAGTTAGTCTCACTTAGAGTTGTAACATCTCGGTAGGATATTACTTAAAATAAAATAAATTAAAATAAAATAAATAAACAGGCCGAAATAAAATAGATCATTTATTATAAAAAGCATTTCCCAAAAACATGGGAAAATTCAGACTTTAATTATAACATAATTCCAATATTCGCAATTACATTATTACCAAAAATCCATCAAAGTTCAACATAATTAAGATTACATCAAAAGTCTTAAAATGAAAATCCTTCCAAAATCCCTAGGTAGCCCCTGCATTCTGCCTCTAAGCATCCTTTGGCTCACTTGTCAAATCATCTGCTCCCGGATAACAAGTTATCTGATCATCGCCATACACATACAGATAGGGTGAGCTATGCACAGATATATAAATATATAAAAATAAATATGTCATCCATCCCAAAGAAGATAACAATCACTAAAGTATTTCATTATTTTCAAATTACCCATCCCTGATCTCATAATCCTTCATGAGTCATATGCATGAACTAGGTCTTGGGACTTCATTGTGCTCCCACGAAACTAACCCATTTGTGGTCCAACCCTATGAGCCTATCTTGCTCATAGTCCTGCTCTACAGACTCCTCGTATGTAGTAAATCATCCAAGCCTCCCTCGCTCGGACCATGACACACACACAATCACCATACTATGGACTCCTCGCCCAATAGCAGCCGACGGGAACATAACAGTTCCTTGCCCATCGTGCGTCCGACGCATGTAATCACCATACTAAGGACTCCTCGCCACTTAGCAGCCGACGAGAACTACACAGTTCCATGTCCATCATGCGTCCAACCATCAAGCACATCCTAGACCATTATTGGACTTAGTCCTTCAAGCCCAAACACCACAATTACAAGCATATAATTCCTATAGCTAGGGACACACCAAGCAAAACAGTTTAAATAGTGCACACACAAGCATGGATTCACCACATTTTTGCTTAGGCTAGTCCATCAGCCTCGCTTAAGCCAATCCACCTCGCCTGAGCGAGCGTGAAACAAGGGCTGTACCACTTCATCTCGCTTAGGCGAGCTCTTTTCACCTGAGCGAGACCTTAAGTCGCTCAATACCCAAAGCTCCTCGCTTGGACGAGGATTCAGTAAGAACCAAACACTAAGTCTCATCGCGACCTCGCTTAGGCGAGTCATTCTCGCCTAAGCGAGCATACTTGTCGCTCAAAACCCCAAAACCTCTCACATGGGCGAGAAGTCGCGCTCAAAATGTCCAGGCTTCCTCGCGACCTCACTTGGGGGAGTTTCTCTCTCCTGAGCGAGAGACCAAGTTGCTCAACCCTGTCCCTGGTTGCCTAGGCGAGAAACGTGAACCAGAACAAAAAACGAGACCCTACAACTCTCACTTAGGTGAGATGGACTCGCTTGGGCGAGACTTGCAGGGTTTTGACTCTGTTCACACACCCAATTCGGCCAACCTTTCCCAATTCGCACAACAATTCATACCATTCAATTGAAAAAAAATGCACAATCGTATAAACATAACTTGGGCACAATTTGGTTCCCAAAACCCAAGTTGAACCACAAACCATATGTACAGTATAGTAAACCTCACATTCATCCAATTGATTGAGAAATTTGTTAAAGCAATTGTCACAACACCCAAACCCTTAATCTTCCTCATACATAGCCCGAATTTTATGGCATAAACCCATCAAAGTCATATACATATAACAACAATACAAAAAATAGGATTGCAACTCCCTTAACCTGGACTTCTTGGTTCAAATTGGGAAAAAGATGAATGTTCCTTTGTTGACCACTATTTTGCTTCAGCCTCTTCTTCACACCCAATTCAACCTCTTGTGCACAGATTTTACCTTTTGTAGGTCTCCTAATGTTGGTCCAAAGAGCTAAAACGAAAATTGGGCTTTATTATGGGTTTAATGCCTATTCAATGGTAATTACAAGGTGGTTTTTTAGACCCTCTTGGCTGCCCCATTCTGCTAGGGTTCTCTCTACCTTTCCACATTCACTCCAAACTAAATTTGGTAAAAATAAAGGTTAATTTATGTCCATCAAGGTTTCAACCCGTGACCTTCCACTCATAAAGCCAAAGCATAACCACTATGCCAATTCATATTTAGTGATAACTATTATAATTCTATAATTATGATATCACTCCCTATTCACAAATATATTAACAAAATGATAATAAAACAAATAACACACAACAGGCATATATAAGACTCAAACCCAAGTCCTCTCACACAATTAAGTACTCTCAACCACTTGAGCTAGTACTTTTCCCCGTCACATCAAACAATCTTTAATGCCATAAAGGCTCTTTCTACCCGCATTTATTAATTAATTAATTAATTAATTAATTAATTAATTTTCACGGGTCTTACAAGAGCAAACTGACTCCTATGGTGAGAGTAGCAGGAGGCCTAAAACTCATTAAGGACTAACCTTGTGTGTGGGGGATTGAAACATTGTAACACTTGTAACACTTAGCTCGGGGGTGAGTGTAACATCCCTGGCTACCCCTCCTCGGGCCCCAAAGGCTGTCAGGTTTCTACAGCCCAATGCACCCCAACCCATCACCCTTCTCCGTCCATTCATACTGAGCACAACTGGTAGCATTTGCTGGTGAGCCAGAGGTGTTAAAGGTCAGGTTGGGGGTTCGATTCCCACTGGCAACAACCCACCCAATATGAATGGACGGAGAAGGGTGATGGGTTGGGGTGCATTGGGCTGTAGTAACCTGACAGCCTCTGGGGCCCGCGGAGGGGTAGCCAGGGATGTTACAGTGAGTAGGGTAATCCACCACAAGTCCAAGTATCCGTTGAATCTGACCATATTATATGTAATCCAGATAAGTCGAGTCTGAGTCTAGTGTATTGCTTGAGAAGTCATAACATGATTGGTTGATGAATACTGTTTGGATTGTGTAATAGCATGTGATTACTTGATAAATTGTTTCTACTCTAGCTTACCCTTTGTTTATTTGATTGCTTTGTATGTTGTTCTTCTACTTTTGCGATGATCATCAATTTATTGATGGGAGCAGATGTGAGAGGTACTCTTGGTCAACAAGGAAGAGATGATTCCGCAGCTTAGCCATCTGGGCTGGATTCTACTGCTTTGGACTTTCTTTTTGGGGCTATGGCCCATGTACTAGTCTGTCTTTTGATTTCCTATTTTGATTACTGATGAACATTGTATCTGGTTTAGTTGTGGCATAGTTGTGTGCCTTGGTTATTGAATGGAATAGTGTTTAAACTCCAGGACTGTGTTTCTGTATTATCCTGTGTGACACTTCCTTTAATTCTGATTATAAACTAAATGGGGTGTTACATTTATGGTATCAAAGCAGTTCGTCCTTAGGATGACTTGAGGTTGTGGGTTTGTCATGTCTCGCGGGCGTAAGTTGTCAAGTCTAGTCGAGTTTGTCAATGAAACCAAAAGTTTTAAGAACAGAAAACGTCTTGATAAAGTGATGAGGGTGCACACTCATGACTAGATCAAAGGTTGTTTTTCCTTTCTTAATTCTAATGGTTTGGGGGAGGAAGGGTGACAGACGAAAGGTTTGGTTGTCTATAGATGATGGAGTGTTGCCTTTATGTTCCAGTTGTCCTGTTATGCCTCTGTGTTTCGTGTCTCGTGTATGTAGCGATGAGGGAATGCAGATTGAAGCTCAACTTGACCTACTCACCCTTATTAGGATTAGTGGAGTCTGTGAGGAAATCTCTTGTCTCAAAGGTGCGAAGATGTAGAGGATTATATATTGATAGATGATGATAGTTGAGTCTTGGATTAGAGGGCTGAGAAATGATGTTGAAAGTTAAGAAGCAATGCTTTGGGCTGAGAGAGAGAGGTACAAGATCAAGTTCTAAGATCGTACACCACAAGTTTTAGAAGAAGAGTTGAGTTCAGAGATTAGTATATGAGAAGATATCGGTGTGTGCACATGTGGCAAGGTTTGAGAAATCAACTTGGTTTTACACCTTGACAATGTCTAAGGTTCGAAGTGTAACAGTGTGGGAGGTTTGAGGTTGAGGGTGGAGGCCGTGAACTATATAGGGAAATCAGACATGGAGTTGGAAGCTTATGGGAGGCAGAGCTTTGAAGATCAGCCAAGTGTGATGATGTTATAGGAGAAGGGAGTATACAAGGAGTTATATACCAGATCAATTAAGTAAGGAGTAGTCGGGTCTCCTCAGCGGTAGTAGTTACCCAAGTTAGGAGGAAAAAGGATGTTCTAAGTAAAGTGGCCCACAAAAGAGGAAGGATTGACATTGGATATGAGATGGACGATTTCAAGCATCAGAAGGAGAATCACATAGTTAAGTTTGTTCTTGTAGGGAAGGACAATTAGTAATGCCACAGCACGAGGAAAGGGGGAAGGAAAACAAAAGTTTTGAGTAACTATGAGAGTGTTTGCGATGATTGACACTAAAGTGGCCAGCACAAGTGATCTAATTTAAAAGATACATGTTACAAAGGTGGTGGTTGGATTATGGGTTTTGGCCTCACTTAGGGTCGTACACTCTTTGATGTTGTTAGTATGGTATAGGAGTCATGGTTGTTTGCAAGAAGGAGCTGAGTTTGAGGAGGTGGTTTTGTTACAATAGCGGCCAAGTGAAGATTCGCTCGGGTGTGTGGTGCCTTCGTGGTGATCAAAGTGTTTAAATTCAAACCCAATTCAAATTGTTTCCTTTGCAAGGTTGGGACATAGTCTCAAGGGTGAATTGGTTATTTTCTCAATCTCATTCCAATGAGCTGAGACGACCAACAAGGTGGTGTTCTTTGATTAAAAGGGGATAAGTCAGTGATTGCGAATGAAGTACGAATCAAACTAAATAGTGGGGGGCATAGTGTCACGTGAGTCAGAGTCATCTGACAAAGGAAAGTGAATAATAGACGCAAAGGATCCCGATAGCAGAAGAGTTTGTAGATGTGTTCTGAAGCAAGTACTAGCATTTTAACCTTGGTGTGATGGAGTTCACTTTCGCATTGGTGTCTGAAGGAGGACTTGTGCCAATAATTTCTAATTGGATGGTTCCTACTGAGAATTTGAAGTAAATACGGAAGTGGAGGAGATTTTGGAGAAGTAGTGGCGTATATTAAATATAACGACAAGGATGACTACGAGTTTGGTGAATCTTAAAGGAGAGGTAGTGGGAGGATGGATTGTTCAAGGGTAAATGTTGGATAAGGGAGGATATACTTTTTGGCTTATGGTTTTAAAGGGTGGAAACATGATGAAGGTAAGAAATTTCAAACAGGTTAGCGGTATCATCAAGGTTTAGCAGCGAGTTTTCCAAGTGTGAAGAGACTCCTTCGAATGTTCAAGAGGATTATTGACAAAGGTCAAAGTGACTAGTAAGACATATGGTTTAAAAAGGGTGGATGCGATGTTGAGAAAATAGGATGTTAAAGCTATGAACAGGGGAGTCAAAAGGGCTTTGCAAGTTCCATAGAAGTTTTGGAGGAAGGTTTCTCAACGATGATTGATTCCTTGTCACGACAGACATGAAAGGAGCATCATTTTGAGTAAACAAATAAGTGACTTTGTGTGTTGATCAGAGTAGCGCAACGGGATGACGACAAGTGATACTTATGAAGGGTAAGAGGTGCGTGAAAAGAACTATCTTACTCACGACCTAGAGTATTCTACGACAACCAATTCTTGTTGAACAGCAAAAGTGTCGTTCTTATGAGTATCAATTGAAGATGTTCAGAGAATCATTTAGAGTTGGAATTATGGGGTTACTTAGAGAAAGTTGTGCAAGAGTAGCAGGAGATGGTCTGAGTTATGATTTCAAGTTAGAGTGCCAACTTGGAATTCAGAAAGTGAGAGTAGATGTTTAGCTAGGGAATGGAATTCAAGATCTGTGATTCGACGAGTTAAGAGTAAGGTTTGATTGTGAAACATAAGTGGTTGGGTTGGAAAGAGAATGTGTGAGGAGATTTCATTAGTTTAGTCATCCGACTAGAACTAGTGAGTCTCTCAACAAGGTTGGGGAAGAAGCAATTCAGAAAAATCTTAGTTGAGAAGTATCTTAGAGTTGATAGGTATAAATCAAACTAAAAATTTCAAGTCAAGGAAAGACATGGTTCTAAGGCTTTTGTGGAAGGATGGTTACAAGTTAGTAGATCAGAAATGAAGGTGAGATGCCAAAATGAATTTGGTGGTTGTAAAAGAGGGAAGTTTAATTTGGAAATGGAATGACTTGGTTGTGAATTTTGTTACCATTGGTTGAAATTAGTACAGGAGGCAAGATGTAATGAGTGTCATTATGCACAAAAGTGGTCAAGAGTGTTGATGGTGAGGTAGTAGGCCAGAACTCAATAGTGATCAAGTCAGTGGAGTGATGCATAAAGGAGTGAACAAGGTGACGGGAAGTGATAACGAACATGTTTTAGTTTGAGACTTAAAGTGGTATAAGACTTCCAAGAAAAAAACCTACAAGAGGTAGGGGAGAGCATATGGTGGGTGAGTTAGTATATCAGATACAAGTTAGTTGGGCAAGTATGAGGGAGCAATTCTAGTGTTAAGGTTGCAAGTTGGAAGTTAGTTCGAGTGTAGTGACTAAACCAATTTACATTGTTGGACACATATCGCATAGCACAAAGGTAAAGTTTCCAGTGACTATAGGTGTTGGGGTCATCAAATCGGTCATGTTTAGATGGTGGTTGTCGAAGGACGTGAGGAAAACACGATTTTCTTTCTATCCCATCGGTGAATTTTCGAGGACGAAAATTTTTGTTGTTAGGGACAATGTAAAACCCTCTTTTTATCTCTGCTCTAATTTAAAAAAGGTTGCCCCAAATCAGTTGGGCCTAGGGCTGGCCCATAGGGAACCAAAGACCCTAATTTGTTGTAACACTCTAGTTTCACTCACTTTCAGAAAACATTCGTTCTCACGCTCTCCTTACTTCCCAACAGAAAGCTCTGTTAGGGTTTGGTTCCCCATCCTCTCCAAGCAAGCTCAAGCTCTTCCACTCCATGTAAGTTGCTTCTAGGCTCGTAGTAGTTCCCTTCTAGCTTTTTCGTATTTCCTTAGGACTCACCTCAATAACCTTGTTTTGTTCCGTTCTGCTATTTTTCCAGCTCACTAAGTTGTCCCCGGAGCTATGGTGCTCACTGTTGGGTATACGAGTCAATTGGACTAGCTCTTTCCAGGTAAGGGAAGCTAGGATTTCACGTTATTTCTATTTTATGCGATTAATGTTTTGTGAAATATGAGGAAAGATTAGGAAAAACGTTAGTTTTTTTTGTATATTTCTAAGTTAGGGGTTCAAATATTCATGAAACTGTGATATTTGACGTTATTCTTGTATTCTGGATGCGTCGCTCCGTCGCTCGGCGAGTTGACTTGGTCATTGGGCGACTGTGTATTTTTCTGATATGCGCAGTTTTAGTAAAATATACTTTCCCGACTCATTAACTGTTGGATTGAGCTCAAATTTTGACATTTGGTTAATAACATGCTATTTTATGGTTTGAATGGTTGGATCGTCGATTAGATGTCTGTAGCTTGAGAAATGTGTCACGCATTACTATAGTGATTTTTGTTTTGTGATAATAAATTTTCTTAGGAATTTTGGTGTAAGAATTATGGTTGTGTGTTGTGCTTGATTGTATGCAATTGTAGGTACTTAAATGTTGGCAATCATTTATTTGGGATGAATACTATTTTGCGATATATGTATATCTTTGTATGCATTTATAAAGTATGAGATGAAAGAATTTACATGAGTGATGGGATTCATAGATTGTGAATGATGAATTGGATAAATCTTGGCATGCGATTTCAATGAAATGGTTGGTTATATATGTGGTCATGAATGCGATATGAGCAATAATATTACATTGATGGCATGGTATTGGTATGAGGTGAAGTTCTATATCCCTGAATTGGGAAGAATGAGAGGGTATGAAATCAACATGGAATATGAATGAGGATGGGTTACAAAGGATGGCCTGAGATGTTAAATGCATGATCAATATTATTTGTTTGTTTGGAATGTGATTGGTATGTTGTCAGTACGTAAATCCACGAGTCTCTAGGTGAGACTTCCTAGTGGTGCTTTAGTGGTCGGGACGTAATTCCATGACCCCTGTTAGTGGGAGTCCATGGTGGTGCCCCATCTATATAATTTGGTAAGGATTCAAGGTAAGGTTGCATCCTGACACTCTAAGGAGTTAGTTAGTCTCACTTAGAGCAGACTGACTCTTGTGGTGAGAGTAGCAGTTGGCCTGAAACTTATTAAGGGCTAACCTTGTGTGTGGGGGATTGAAACATTGTAACATTTGTAACACTTAGCTCAAGGGTGAGCAGCTCGGGGGTGAGCAGGGTAATCCACCACAAGTGCAAGTATCCGCTGAATCCGACCATATTATATGTAATCCGGATGAGTCGAGTCTAAGTCTAGTGTATTGTTTGAGAAGTCATAACATGATTGGTTGATGAATACTGTTTGGATTGTGTAATAGCATGTGATTACTTGATAAACTGTTTCTACTCTAGCTTACCCTTTGTTTGTTTGATTTCTTTGTATGTTGTTCTTCTACTTTTGCGATAATCATCAATTTATTGATGGGAGCAGATGTGAGAGGTACTCGAGGTCAACAAGGAAGAGATGATTTCGCTGCTTAGCTATCTGGGCTGGATTCTACTGCTTTGGACTTTCTTTTTGGGGCTATGGCCCATGTATTAGTCTGACTTTTAATTTCCTATTTTGATTAGTGATGAACATTGTATCTGATTTAGTTGTGGCATAGTTGTGTGCCTTGGTTATTGTATGGAGTAGTGTTTAAACTCCAGGACTATGTTTCTGTATTATCCTGTGTGACTCTTCCTTTGATCATGATTATAAATTAAATGGGGTGTTACAATTTTTCATGTAGCATCATTCATATATATATATATATATATATATATATATATATATATATATATATATATATATATATATATATATATATATATAACATTAAAAACTATTATTTTAAAGTACTTGAATAACTGGAATATTTTTGATAAATATTTTTCATACAAATATGTTGGAAGATCAACTCTTGATATACTTTAGAGAAAAACTAACTACCAACATATTACACTATATTTAGCGATATTTGTTACTTAAAAAAGCTAATAAAGGAAAAATAATCTTTTTTTATAATAATAATAATAGACGAGTTTTACATATGAATTTATCTAATTTGATAAATTAATAATAATAATAATAACATATTAAAAAAAAAGCCTTTATAAAATATAGTGTAATAATTCTTTATTATAAATGCATTTTATTTTCATGGAAAAAAATTGAAAATAGAAAAAAAGAAAAACTTAGTCACCTAACTACTTTCATATTTATTATTTTGTTAGTATATAAAATCATAAAAGAAATATAGGTGTGAACTTTTTAAAATATCAAACTCTTTTAATAATTAAAGTCACATCAAAGTTATGGAGTGCTTACGAGCATTATAATTACACAAGTAAGCTGCAATATCATTCGGTGTTGGTAGAATTAACCCCTAGCAAATTTTTATCAAAAATTAATTTAGTAATTTAAATTGCATATTCACTGATTATTTTACCTGCATTAAGCATATTTTGAACTTATAATTGAGAATATTCTTAAGATACACAGGACATTTTTATCTTTATCATGCAAATTATTTCACTTGTTTTAGTTGGTGATACATAATACAACAAATTTCATACACAGTTACAATAATTTCACCAATACCCAATTTCTATTAGAGTTAGTAAGAGTCTTGAGTCCCTTACATCTGTTTAACCTGTCCTTAACAGTTTAAATTTTAGATATTTAATTTAATTAATAAAAAAAGAATTTTAAATATTCATTTATCCAAAACAAAAAGTGCATTTAGGGTGAAGATAAATATTCTTATATTAATATAGTGACTTGACTTACAACTAAATTAGGTGTGAGGAGTTATTTAAGGGACTTATGTATAGACAAAACCAAGGGAATAGATTCAAACATCTATCTACCTTACCTTGCAGAACATACTATTTCTACAAACTCCTACCACAGCTGAAAATGGAAAAGATAATGCAAAAACGAGAAAATATGAAAAGAAAAAAATGGGGAGAAAAAAATCCAAAGGCGTGATAATCACAAATGTAAAATGTTGTCGGAAAGCAGCATCATCAAGTGCTATGATCCTCACACATTTCGATACATGATTGGGTGAAGGTCACGTCACAGATTCAACTGGGAACGATTGGGCCACGTTTTGAGACGAGTGTGGTTCCAAATTTATATTTTGGAAATATTATAATTGAGAGAAAAGTCCAATAATACGCAGCAGTGAGAGAGAGTGTGTTCTTAAATTCGGACCCGTGTCGAGGCGGCACTACACAAGACACTTGTCGACACCACCACACTCCCCAATTTCAAGATCGCTGCGACACGACACTCCTTACTCCTAGAGAGTCCAACAACGCGTTTGATCAGTGAATGAACAAAAACACTCACCCGAGGTAACTTTAATTTTAATTTCCCTTTCGTCCTCACAGTCACCTCCATTGTTTTCCTCTTCATATCCATATCTGAGCCATTCCCACGCTCTTTTAGTTCGCTTTCCATTTCCTTTTGTTTCTCCGGTCCTCTTTCTTTATATGGTTCTTTCCTCCCAACTAATTTTAGTTTAATCGATATGGGCCTTTTGGGTTTTTCCGATCGCCGCGAGGCTCTGTGGCGTGGAGAATCAGCGGAATTGGATAAGGCTTAGTTGTTGCGGTAGTTTTTTTTTTTTTTTTTTGGG
>Ga0209589_1010401_pt1 | contig 13574 bp, 7 predicted proteins | sample CowpeawhiteBW_FD_187525 | JGI IMG/M metagenome (GOLD analysis project Ga0209589, IMG submission 187525) | Root nodule microbial communities of legume samples collected from California USA - Cow pea white BW (SPAdes) (version 2) | ecosystem: Host-associated > Plants > Roots > Nodule | place: USA...
CTCTTTTTTTTTTTTTTCTTATTTTAATTTTGTCCTTTCGTTTAAAATATTTGAACTCATGTGAGCAAATAATCAACTACTACAGTTAAATATTTTGGTGATAAACTAAAGCACCATGTTTTTTTCTTATTAAGAATACAACTGGCATAAACTCATTAACACTTATTTTTTAATTACTACTTATAGATTAAGCCAACCACTACCACTACCACATGCTTATCACTTTCAATATTAGCCTTCGTGTTGAACTTTTATTTGTTGATAATTATTATTTATTTGCCAAAAGCTGAGTGCAATAATATATTCTGTTGACAACCATGAAGTTGGTAGACTTGAAATTTTGTAAATAAAATTTTAAATTCATTTATTGTCAATTAAAAAATATGTTTGATAGAAGAAATCTCACTAAAATCAGTTCGGCAGATACTTTTTAAAATTAACTATAAATAAAATCACATTACAAGAAAATCATTAAATTGGTATTGAACATTAGTATTCAAGTTTTAACTACTTGTAAATTAGTCTCAACACCACACTATTTTGTTTTTACTGTTAAGACTAAAATTTAGTAGGTGTATGAAAAAACTTGTAGATATATTGATATCTTTGTTTAATTAAATATAAAGTTTTATCTTAAAAGTTTATATAGCAACTAATATATAAACTCCAAATTGGAAAGATAATACTATATTCTTGTGGATGAGTAATGGTGCAAATTAAATATTGTTGGTACCTTTATTTTTGGGATTATGTGTATGCATAAAGGCACATTTTCCAAATTTAAAATGGCTTAAAGAAAACTAGATGGATTAGTTAGGTATGGTCAAATTAATTATAAACTCCAATCACACAATATCTCAAAGTGTGGATAACAAGTTTCAAACTCAGAAAATGCATTTCACAAAAGTCATGTGGTCCTACATCATCTACCACTTTTTACCAGTTCCTATATAGTTTATATAATGAGAATTTGCAACTCCTCCACCACCATAACTTAATTAACCTATAATTCTAGGTCTCCCAATATAGATTAAATTTTAATTTACAAGTAAGTTTTTCAATTATGAAGTTTTAATGTCAACACTCAGACTAAAATATTGAAGTTTTATGGGTATTACATGGACATTGGTAAAAGTCTTTGCCGGCAAATTATACTTAGTTAACCTAATCCTAAGATTTACAATATGAATTACATTTTAGTTTACATGTAAGCTTTTCAATTATGGAGTTTTAATGTCAAGATTTCTATAAGACAAGGATGTTAAAGTTTATAGATAGTTACAAAGAAGTTCATAACGACTTTAGTGTAACTTAATTAACCTAACCATAAGACTCATAATATGAAATAAATTTCAATTTACATATTTTTTATCAATAAAAAACTCTCTTTCCTCTCTCTCTCTCTCTCTCTCTCTCTCTCTCTCTCTATATATATATATATATATATATATATATATATATATATATATATATATAAAGAATACAAGGGATATTCAAATTCAATTTATAAAAATTTTAATTTACATGTACTTTTTTATTATAAAGTTTTAATCTCAAGACTTTTCTTGAATAGGAATATTAAAATGGATAGTTAATGAACCACTTTGGGTGTATAATTTAATTTCAACTTATTGTAGTGAAAGTTTTATTTTTTTATAAATTTGTATATTTTTTAATTGAATTTTTATTAAATTCTTATTATTTATTGAATACTTAAAATTTCCATACATTTTAATTGAGTTTTTGTTATTTAGTATTTTTGTTAATTAAATGACAATTTTTAATTGAGTATTTACTAATTAATTACTTTACTGGTTAAATGACGCGATTCTCATCTTTCTTGCTTCATAATCTTGTTTTCTTATTTTCATAGAAAATTGTGTTTAATACAATAATATTATGAAAAAAAAATAGTCACATAAGGAAAACTTTGTTGTTAACCTAAATGAGTTCCTCCTCGAGGAAATATTATATCGGGTGGGTGCAGGAAGAAAACGATAGGGTACAGGAAGTATTTTCCAAATATTAATGGCCCTTCAAGGTCTAAAGGAACAGCCAGAACATCTCACCTAGGACAATTGCTTTCTGCACCCCATCATTTTATTTAAATGCATGTATTGAACTATTCTAACCAATGAAGTTGATGTTGGGAGTAGCAGTGCGATAATGCTTTCAAAAAAGGAAGTCATTATTAAAATTTCCGAAGGAAATAATTACTACATAAAATCCGTTGCGAATACAAGGTTCGTTCAATCTAAAGGGCACCATTTAAGAAACACAGACAAAATTATGATTGAACAATAAACTAAACATATTTTGAAAAATTTTCAAGCTCCATAACAACTACTTAAGCATCCACAAGCTAAAGAAATATCACTACAATACGTAATCAAGGACAACCATCTGTTTACTCTATCAGATAACAAACACAACACAATACATTGTCAAATACTACATAAACTGTACTTGTGATTAATCATCTTCTCTTTCGGGAGGTAATCCACAAGGCAGGAGCATTTTCTGCACCAAAGATAGAATCTGTCATATAACTTATAAGGAAAAGATGATGACTTTGTAAACTACACTAAAGAGAAGGTTAACGGGGTCTGGATTCTCTATTGATTTTTGGTGTTGTCCCTCTGATGGACCTTCAAAATATACTGATATTGGTATATTAAAAAAATTATTAATATATTTTAGAATACCAAAATATTTTGAAAGCACAACAGAGAAACAACACTAAAAATCCAGCAGAGAATCCAAGTTCAGGTTAACATGACAAGAAAAAATTCAGAGAAGGGTCATGCTATAACTACTCTTTAGATAATTGTATATTATACTTCTTGCATGCTAATTACTTTCAGAATTCCAAGGCCACCCCTCGCTCTTGATTGGATTAGGATGAATAAACATGTTGCAGGTTCAGAGACACCACAAAGCTCTGTCCCGCAATGTTTTTCCTACCCCATATCTCCAATTAAGAAGCTTCACATTGCTCAAATGCTACATAATTGTGGTATAGGGTGGTCACTTTTATGAATGTATGTGCTGAAATTATGATGTTTCATTGAGCGAAGGGAGACTATGAATAATACCCTATTCATATTGTGATGTTTTACTGTTTTAACGACACATAAGCACACTAAACCTCCCTTACACAATTATACTAACAAAACACTCCTGATCCTAAAGAGCACATAGCTGCTTAAAGACAGCTTAAACCCCTCTAAGATAAGACTATCTAAGATGTGATGTGGTAAGATATTGTAGATATTCTAGGATAAAAGCAAGATACTGATGGATATTTTTTTATGATATAACATTATGATCCATCATGTTAGATCCACAACCCATATTGGGCCAACACAAAAACTCTACTAAAATAACAGGATAAGCAAACAATAACGGCAGCAGTCAACAACTTCAGCAGAAAAGCATCACAAGTAACAAGTGATTTTCTTTTCACCATTGTCTCAAAAGTCCATAGACAACATGTTTGGCAGAAATTAATATATTTCACTACAAAGAAATGTTAGTAACACACTCTTGTCTATGCTATTGGGCAAAATTAACTTGAGACACTTCAGTTACACCAGTAACTGTTCCCACTCTTCGTTCATGAACTCTTCCAATACATTAGAACACTGAAAAGAAAAGTGTACTGCTAGCATTTATCTTTTACTAAGATGACAGTGAAACAAACTACTGGACATAGATAAAGACCTGACTTAATATCAAAGCTAGAAGACTATTGGGTTTTTATGAAGGAAGACACCAGGAGATTTGTCCCCAATGAGTTGTGAAGAAGATATAAGGGATAAGAGACCAGGACACCATTTCGAATTCAAAATTTTATAACAATGAGTTTACTAGTTCTTTTACTTATATATTAGTCATTTTACTCGGTTTTACCATATGTGTGACTTTCAACTCAGCTTGAACTCTTAACAATCTCTTCAATCTCTTTCTCAGGTGTGAGTCTCTTCACATTGGAACACATAACTCTCTAACACGAGTATCTTAGTGGTAAAAAACCCTTAAACTTTAGGTTCCTTCACCTACTTTATACCATAATTGTCGAGTCATCACCAGAATGAACCATAGGCTCTGCTCTGATACTACTGTCAGTTTTTCTCGGGAGATTCAGTCCTAATATGTTGTGAACAAGCCTATATAAAAGACTATGCCAATAAGTTCATGGGTTCTTTTACTTGTATATTAGTCATTTCACTCATTTTTAGAGTGGGACTTCCAATTCACTTGAACTCTTACCAAAGACAAGACACATCTATTATAAAGCAGAGACAAAAAATGCAACTAAGTTGAAGGGGAAAAAAAATGTCAACAGAGAAAGAAAAATAACCTGCATAAAACTATAGCGTTCCCTTCCAATAGATTCATTTTCAGCAATAGAAAAGTATGCCAGTAAAGGGTAGTGGCCAATGTATGACGCATAGCTATCACGCTGAATGTTCACTGCCCACTCACTGCACACACATTACAAGCAAGAAAAAACAAACAATTGGCAAATAATTTATAAAAAAAAAGAAAAAAAAAACAAAATTGAGAATGGATTTTGGGGAAAAGAATGAGAGCGAAACTGACAATCTGTTCATATCGGCATGACCAGTTCCAACATATTTGGCTTGGAGATGCTCGAGCTGAGAGTTGATGTTAAACCTATCACTGGCCTGCATAAAACGCCCAAATTAATTTTGGTACCCAAATTTCAAAACCCTAATTAACTCTAATTCACCCAGGGATAGGAAAATTGATAAGTAAAATAACAATTGTATTGCGGGATTTGAAAGAAATTGGGAAAAGAGTGTACCTGCATGGTGTGGGATTGATGGGTTGAATTGAGTTGCTATAGACCAAATTACTCTCTCCCAATTCTTAGGGACAGGGAAGAGAGGGTTTTCCAAGCTTTAAGATTTAATGTTTGCTCATCACTTCTTCCTCGTATAGTGTGGTTGGTTTCGATATCCGATATCTTTCGATAATTAAAACTACAATAAGATACTCCTATAATTCTTTATTTTATTTTATCTAATACAATAAATTCATATGTAAATTATTTGAAAGTTACTGTAAAAGACAAAAGATATAATAAATAATAAATAAGTTTAAAGAAAAAAAATAGAAAGGAATAAACATTTATTCAAAATTATGTCATATTAAAAATAAAGATAACGTAAATAAATTTGACGATTTATATTGATAGGTCGTTCTTCTTTATCTTGTTTGTTTTAATTGTTTATTTTTTTTTCTTTTGTGATGCATCATCCTCTCTCTCTATATTCTTTATTTTTAATTATATTTCTAATTCTGATAAATTTGATTTTTTTTTATCTTGTCATGCATGTCACTTGTTCATGTGTCACAACATATTATTTTATCATTTTTAAATTTTATAATTTAATTTATAACTTTATAATTTATAATTTTTAAAATTTTAATTTGAAATTATATAAATATAAAATTATGATTTTGTGAAATATAAAATTATGATATATTTTTAATTTTTATTTAAATAATAAAATCGTGATTATATAACTATACAATTTCGGATTAAAATAATAATTAAAATAATAAAATTATAATTATCAAGGATTTGATATAAGAATTTATTTTTCTCATGAATAACTACAAATCTATTTGATTAAGTTAAAGTATTATTTCAGAAAATTTGTATAAATTTTATAGAAATAAAAAGTAATGTATTATTTTTATTGAAAAATTTATTAATTACATGATATATTTTTATTTTAACTAAAACTTTTAATTTTATATTTTCACTACATTAAAGAAAACCTAAATGTATATTTTAAAAATCATTGTTTCTCTAAAATATTATTTAAAAAAATTAAACATGATAATATATATTTTTTGATATTTAAGATAAAATAAAATATTTTCTTTAAACAAAGGTTTCTTCAAGTATTTATTATCACTTATTAGAATTTGCCTTAATGGAGTTTAATCTCTAACATTGGATTTGAAAGATGTAAAATCAACTTCAAAAATTATTCTCAATAAGTTACTTGTGTTCTTGCATTATTTCGATGGAGTTGGTCTTGTCCTTACTTCTCAGTCTCTTAACCATAAGAATTATACCAAATGGAGCAGAGCTATGCACGTGGCCATTTCTTTGAAAAAGAAAATGTTCGCTTGTCGATGGAAGTCTTTTGCAACCTCTATTAGTGCAAAAATAATATACTTTGATTTAAAAAAAAAAAAACCTCTAATGGCATTTTTTAAATTATCGTCATAGTATATGTTGTAGTTCTAAGTTAATCGAAACCTATACCTTGATTAGGGATGTCAAAAAATTCATACTCATATGTATCCATAAATAAAATTCGCAACGGATAGTAAATGGATATTGAAAATGGATATCCGCGGATAATGTGTACATGTATTTTTTTTATACTCGTATATTAACGGTGCGGGTACGAGTATCATAACATCCGCACCCGTGAATACCTGTACCCGCTATACTCTAATTTAAATTAAAAGAAATTATTAAAATATTAACACATAGATTTTGAATAGGTTATTTTTTATCAATTGGTTTTAAAAAATCTTCATTTGTTTGTAAACTGCCATTCAACACTATTTAAATGACTTATTTTCCCTTTGTTTGAAATTTATAAAGGTTATGCGTTGTATTTTTATTTGAATTCATGCTTAATTTTTTATTAAATATTAAAATTTTCTTTTGTAAATACTCACCGGTACATATGAATATCCGTGAATATTAAAAAAAATATGCAGATATATATCCGCACAAATATGGATATGGGTACGGGGCGAATATTTATCTAGCAGGTAGGTTACGGGAGCTACTACCCGTATCCTACTTGCTCCGTCGACATCCCTAATCCTGACTACTTGAATGTAGCTTTAGTTCTCTCAAACAACCAAAGCCTATACTCAAATAGTAAGGGTATAGGCTTTAATTAACTTAAAATCATAGCCTATACTTTGTCAATAATTTCAAAAATACTACTATATTTTTAAAAGATTTTACCCGAGTGTCTAAGTATAGATCCCGATTCTATGTACAACCAAAGCCTATACTTTAATTGTCTAAGTATAGGCTTCGATTCTTTGAGTGAACCATAGCTTATACTCAGTCAGTTTGTATAGGTTTTGGTTTTACATAGAACCAAAACCTTTACCCCTCTATAGAAGGTTAATTTGTGAATATTTACAAGCCTGCGAAAGGTTCTATTGCATCGCGTCGTTGTAGAACTCATCGTTCTTCTTCACCATCGTTGTAGAACTCGCATTTTCCTCCATAAAGTCCTTCGTTGAGGTTCATTTATCTCTTTTGTCTTGTTTTTCTTCTTTTTCGTTGAGGTTTGTTTATCGTTGCAGAACTCTAATGTTCTTCTTGTTTCTTTTAGTATCGTTGTATTTTAGGTTTTCAATTGCCATCATGACACGTTTAAGGCACTCTTAGTGTCTCCATGGTGACCCATTGTTGCAGTTCTCTTGGTATTTTGTATTTTAGGATCTTTTTGAATTGGAATTTGTAAAAAAGGGTCAGTTGAAAATTTTTTCTTAAAATAAAGGCAATTCGTCAAGGTGGAGGACGGCATTACAAGTGAACTCGTCCTCCACCTCGTCGGTTTCTATTTTTTTTTTTTAAAGTGAAATTGTTATATAGGAAGCTGGTTTCTGTTAAGTGAAAAAGTGAAGTCGTCCTCGTACATTACGACTTCACTTCTCCTTTTTACGTTGACAACAAAACTTATAAAAAAAATAATGGAGTATAAACTGTTGTTGTAGGAGTTGAAGTGGAAGTCAGTAGAATCATTTTGGGGTGTAAGGTTGCGTGAATGGGTTTGTTACCTTTTTGTTAATGGTGGACTTTTTATATATGGATGGATTTGTTTGTGTTTGACGTAAAAAATGATGCATGAGCAAAGGGTTTATTTGTTTGTAGTTATGAGAATAAGAAGAAGAAAGGACAATAATATGAAATTGGACGCATGCAAGGTAGCCTATAGGTGCAGGTGTGGTCGTCCTCCCTCTTTTCCATCTTCCAACCCTAATCAACATGACAGGTCCCCATACATCGTCCTCCAGAACAACAAAACTTATAAGAAAAGTTATAACTGCCAATGTAAGAAAAAAAAAAAAGTGAAGTCAAAATGTATAAGGGACAACTTCACTTTTTTACTCAGCAGAAATCGAGTTCTAGGATTTCACTTTTTAAAAAAAAAAAAAAAAACCGGCAGGATGGAAGACGACTTCACCAGTAATGTCATCCTCTACCTTGACGACTCGTCCCTATTTTACAAAAAAATTTTCAGCAAAATCCATTTTTACAAATTCCAGTTTAAAAAACTCATAAATACAAAAATGCCCTCTCTCGATCTTGGTCTTGGTCTCACTTTCTTGCTCTCGCTTGCTCCCGCTCTAAGTTCCTCTTTCGTGACAATCATTAATAGTTTATCAGTGCACACATAGACCCACAACCACACATATACACGCATATACACACATATACATAAACGCAACACACAGGCACACACACAAAGTATTAAAGAGTTTAAAGAGTTTCGATGATATTAAAAGAGTTTCCCAAAAACACACAATAACTAGTAATAAATCAAATCAACACAAGTTTTCCAATCAGAAAAAGAAAAAGGTTCGAGCTGCTGCCATATGAGGTTCTCGCGAATTTGATACAAAGTGACTGAGCTTATGGATATCTTAATACTTGCAATCCAGTTGCTAAAAATCAAATGACTCATTTTTTTTTTCCGATTAACCACACAGATCACTGCCAAGCATCACCCTCTTGAGACTTAAATCATCTCTCATATCACGATATATAAAATTACTCTCATGAAAAGTAAAATATCCAGATTTGACGGTGCATTTTTATGATTCATCATTCTTCCCTATGTATATGATATTTTCCTTCCCTCACCTCACATGAAATTTCTTTGAATACTCCTCATTTCCTTTTCCACTCGTTCAGACATTTTGAAGAACAATAACATCTAGTTTTTATTTGAGAAGTGTATGTACACAATTGATACCAAATAATAGACATTTCAATTTTGTTTTTCAGAAATTACTTTTTATTTCCATCATAATTGGTTCATATATAATTAAACGTTTAAGTATAAGTGTGGAGAACATACTTTTTTTGGAACATGTTTAATTGAAATAACGGGTGGTTAATCAAATTATTCAAATTGTTGATCAAAGTTAGAAAGTAAAGAGTAAAAGTAAAATGTTAGAAGGAATGATGACTTTATTCGCATCAGCTTACACTTCACAACCTTTGTCATATACCTATATTTTATCGTATTTCAATTGAATGCTATGATATTTGTGGTTATTTGGTTTTTACACTTAACACACATTTCAATGCGCACAGAATCTAATCTATAAAACTCTTCTTTCTTGAGTTTAACAGTTCTTCAAAGTTGCTGTTATTTTACGGTTTAAAATTTAAAAATTATATTTGATTGATTTTTTTTTTCAGGAACAATTGAGGAGGTAGTGCAAAAAGCTTAGAATGATATGGGATTATCATGTATCAAACAAAGGAATCACTTACTTCAATGATCGTAGAAATTAAGTTACATAAAACTCAAAAGCACATTGAACCTTATATGTTACGTGATCCATGGTTTCTCCAAATGGGAGTTACATATATAGAACCCCAAAGCATCAACCTTATTCCGACATAACACACACATACATTACAACAATCAAGGATAAACACAGCAAAATATAATGTCATACACATGACATTCATTCATAAATGTGAAGTTGTTGATTTCTCGATAAGGAACTTATATAGTTTCAATGAAAGGTCTTCCTCCTTTTTCCATAGATTTTCTTCATATAATTCCTCAGCCAACCTTAAGAAAAAAAAAATTCCTGGGTTTATATGTATATAGTTTGAGTTAGTGATGAATATTTACTGGATTGTTAGCAGCCATAGCTCCATCGTTCTGAAATTCGTGGGATGGAAAATAAGTTGGTGCAGCCGAAGTGCCAAGACCTATATCTGAGTTTCGCATTCAAGTAACTTTCTATCTTCAGCTGCATCATCATGAGTGAATTTTCGTTTTTTTTTTAAATATTTGGCATACTGTTGATGTTTATGAGTGTCAAATACTTCATAATTTGGTTGGTGTGAGCATGCAGAGATCTGAACATTTGACATTCCTGACTTTCGAGTTGCTGTTAAAAGGGGAACTGAACTCAATCTTGCCTTCGAAATTATTTAACAAAAAATTATGCTTTATTTCCTTTGTCAACATTCCTTTGTCAGCATTTTCTAGGTTGTAACATTATTAACAAAACATTTCTAACAAAACATTATTAATTTTGACTATACTTTAACTGTAACGTCCCATTTAATTATTAAGCGAAATTAAAAAAAAACGTCACACAAAATAGTAATGTAGAGTAGTCCTGGGGTCCTTAATATAACCCCTACAAACTGGGCACACCACGATACCAACGGAAGCCAGATAAAAGTCTAACAAAAGGAGAGTAGAATAGTAAGGCATAGAGCAATATATGGGCCGTAGCCCTAAAGAAGACCCATGAAGAAAAGAAACATAGAGTCCAACCCAGATGGCTAAGCAGCGGAATCGCCATTTCCTTGCTGACCGCGGGAACCTCGCCCATCTGCTCCCATCAATTAAATTGATGATCATCACAAGAAAGAAGAGCCACATACAAGACAACCATACAACAAACAGGGTAAGCTAGAGCCAACAACATTTTCATCATGCAGTCAAATATACTTTCACCATCCAATATCCATACAACAACCAAACATGTTATCAGTGGCGGATCTTGACCTAGATCTTTGGGGGAACCAAAATAATACATTCAAAATTTGTATTATTAATACAATAAAAACTTGAGTATAATTGTAACTATAAAAGAATTCACACACATACGTAAAATATATAAGTATATATAAGTATATAAATGATTGTCCTTAGTTTCTTAAGATCCTTGACCAATAGTTAAGTTTCTTAAGATCTTTCATCAATAATTAAAACAAAACTAAAAGTAATTGAATCAGAACTAAAATTGTCTACAATAAATTCATCTTTCATTTTATTTTACAATATATATATAAACTTAAGACTGAAAAATAATTTATCATAAACTAATAAAAATTAAAATACGTAATTCCTAGAAACAAAATATATGATAATCAAGTTACAATTAAAAATCGGTTATGAAAAAACGTATAATACATTACTTTTTTCTTCTATATTATAAACAATGAATAAACCAAAAGACTTATATTTCTTCAAGTGAGACAATACACTTACCTTTTTTTTCTTCGATAATGGAAGAGAATAAAGAAAAGATATGAGAACAAAAATAATGAGTTTGTGTCTAATTGTTTTTTTTTATAAACAAACGAAAGAAACACTAGTAAAGAGAGAGATGAGAGCAAAAATAACGAGTTTGTGTCTAATTTCATTTTTTTTTATAAACAAAAGAAAAACACACAAAAATGAGTGTGAGAAATCATTACAATATATAAAAAGTTAAGAAATAATTGGAAAAAAGTAAAAAAAATATTTTTTTATTTTTTAATTCTTTATTATATTTAATTTATGTTTTATTATTTATTAATATTAAATATTATACTTTATAAAATAAATAAAAATATATTCAATTAAATTTTCATAAATTTTCAACATTTTCAATATATATAATACATAATTTAAAACATTTTAAAATAAAATATATAGTTTAAACTTTTTTAAATAGAATATATAACTAAAGAAATTTCAAAAAAAATAGGGGGCCAGGGCACCCACCTGCCCCTCTTATAATCCGCCACTGCATGTTATGACTTTTCAATCAATACACTACGACTCAACTCGACTCATCCAGATACGTATAACCTGGTCGGATTCAGCGGATGCTTCCACTTGTGGTGGATACCTCTGCTCACCCCCGAGCTACTCACCCCCGAGCTGTGTTACAATGAATCAATTTTCTCTCACCACAAGGTTAGCCCTAAATGAATTTCAGGCCTCCTGCTACTCTCACCACAGGAGTCAGTCCGCTCTAGGTGAGACTAACTGACTCCTTAGAGTGTCAGGATGCAACCTTACCTCGAATCCTTACCTAGTTATACAGATGGGGCACCACCATGGACACCCACTAACAGGGGCCATGGAATTACGTCCTAACCACTGAAGCGCGACCCTGAAAGTCTCACCTAGAGACCCCAAGGAATTACGCACTGACACGGACCAACATATATAAACAACCAAGAATTTACACATACGTTACACATAAGATTTCAAACCAAAATCCATAACCAATCCTCATTTCTCATATGTTGAATCATTACCAACTCGTTATTCCCAACCATGAGTAAAGTGTTTCTCCTCATACCAAAACCATACCAATGGTTTACCAACCATCAAGATCCATTGTTGCTTATGCCAAGTTTGTGACCACACGCACATGCATATGTATCCAACTTCTCATGTACAATTCATGTAAAAATCATGCCAAGCTCACAATCCCCCACATATAATCTCCTCCTAACATGCATACTAATTTCCCCCCATGCCATCATATAATAGTACTACAGTTCAACCACCAAAAGATAAGAAGAACCCCAAACTAAACGCATTCTCGCTCAACCTGTCGCTCAGGCTGAGGAGCCTCGCCTAAGCGAGAGTCTCTCGCTCAAGCGAGTTCTCTTCGCCTAGGCGAGAGTTCGCGAATCTAGAACAAGGGCCTCTGCACGTTCTCGCTTAGGCGAGACTTGCCTCGCCTGGGCGAGACGCTCACTTGCTCGAAATTGAGCGAGTCGCCTAGGCGGCCATTTACGCGAGAAGGCCTGGGCGAGCCCCTGCTCACCTCGCCTAGGCGAGACAAGCTCGCTTGGGCGAGTTTAACAGTCGCCGCCACTGCCATGCCTGTAACAGTCATATTTTGCACATACCAACAACAACACCAACCATCTCATGCATTCACAGCAACATACCCATTCAAGGATCATAAAAATATACCGCAAAACAGTTTACAATCACATTAAACAGAGTTCTAGCTTCTCGTACCTGGACAAGCTAGCTGGAAACCTCGACACCCAAACTGTGGAGTACAAACAGCTTCTAGGAACGGACTCGGAGCTGGAAAATAGTGTAAGAGTGGGTCATTTCGGAACCCTAACAACAACTTACGAAAACAGGCCCAAAGAAGGAAACTACGAGTCGGAGAGCACTTACATGAGCTAAAAACGGGGCCAAACGGAAAGCAGACTGAAAACACAGCAGAACCCTAACAGAGAGAGCAGCTGCGGCTCTAAGCACCAAGGTAGCGGAAATCTGAAAAAAAGCAAAAGAGTAGAATCGATAGATGAGAAATCTTATAAAGATTAAAAAAGAAAATACAAATCAATATGGATTATGAAAGAATAAATATAATTAATGATTATCTTTTTCCCAAACAAAAATTATAATTTATTGAAAAAAAAAATTCAATTCAATAAGTATAACTTTCCATACCAATAAAAATTAACAGAATAATAATTTAATTAAATT
>Ga0209589_1010402_pt1 | contig 13573 bp, 6 predicted proteins | sample CowpeawhiteBW_FD_187525 | JGI IMG/M metagenome (GOLD analysis project Ga0209589, IMG submission 187525) | Root nodule microbial communities of legume samples collected from California USA - Cow pea white BW (SPAdes) (version 2) | ecosystem: Host-associated > Plants > Roots > Nodule | place: USA...
TTTTTTTTTTTTTTTTTTTTTTTTTTTTTTTTTTTTTTTTTTTTTTTTTTTTTTTTTTTTTTTTTTTTTTTTTTTTTTTTTTTTTTTTTTTTTCTTTTTATTTTTATTTTTATTTTTATTATTATTATTGTTTTTATAACCTATGTTCAGTTTACCTAACCATATTTAATTTCATACTTACGTAACTTAAGATATTAATTTTACGTTTCTTCTTCTTTTTTTTTTAAAGTATTCTTTTTATTAACATTCTAAAATATTTAATATATATATTTGTAATAATAATAATAATATATAATAAAATGCTTATAAAATAATACATTATTTATTGATTTATGGATGTTACAGGTAGTAGCTCTCCCGTACCCTACTCGTTGGATAAATATCCACTTTGTACCCGTACCCATATCCGTCGGGTATCCATTATGCGGGTACCCGCCTATTTTTTTCATATACGTGGGTATCCACAGGTACCCGCAGGTATTTATAAAATTATTTATAAAATAAATATTTAATCATAAATTCAGATAAAATAAATTAAAATACATCACTGTCATAAATTTTAAAAAAAGTTTAAATAAACTCAAGTTCATACAAGTCAAAATAATTATAAAATTAAATATAAAATAACGTTCAACACAATGGAAATTTTTTAATTAGTGTTTTGATCAACAAGTCTACTTCCTCCGATTGATTCCTGGAAAATAAACAAATAATAAACATCAATTGCCACGTGCCAAGTATTCTTATTTTGATTCTATCATTTGACAACAAGCATACTATAAACGTTACTGTCTATATAGGGTTTGATATATATGTCCAATTTCAAAGAAAGGTAAGAGAAGAATGTGAAGGGGTGTACGTGGAAGAAGACAACGTATCACTACTTAATACTTGAAACTGGAAGAATGAAGATAGAAGACAAGACAAAATATGCAACTTAGAAAAAATTAGGTTATATATATATATATATATATATATATATATATATATATATATATATATATATATATATAAGGGTATTTTTGTAAATTAAAGTTTAACGGATACAGGTATTCACGGGTATGGATACTATAATAGTCATACCTACCCTATTAACATGCGAGTATCAAAAGTATCCGTACCTGTGGATAATGAGTATCTATTTTTAATATCTTTTTCTTATCCGTTGCGGATTTTATCCGCAGATACTCATTTGTACAAATTTTTTTGTCATTCCTAATCATTACCTAATAGAAGTCAACACAACCAACCAACTGATCAATTTTACGAATAGATTAGAATTACCTGTGAGAATCGACTTGTGTGAGTATCTGGGGTTGATAACTTTGCTTTTAAGACAAGGGTACCTATTTTGATTATAAAATTTGATTTTTGTTTGATGATATATTGAAAGCGCCGCAAAGTTTGTGAAATATATGATGATATTTTATATTGAAATGATGAAGACAAGTGTTTTAGTTTATCTGAAAAGAAAGGGTTATATGTGAAATTGATTAGCTATAGTAAAATTGTTCACTTTGCTTCATCTCAGGTATATTTTGAACTAAAAGAAATGTAGAGTTGTCTTTGATAGGCAAATTGGATTATCTCGTTCGTATGGTTAGGTATTATCTGAATATGGTGTTGAGCGGTATATCAGGATGATTGTTTGCAGTGATCAATTTTCACCATAAATTTTGGGAGGGCTAACATAAAATATTTAAAATTTATATATTTTTTTACTATTATTGATGTAACAAAAATGAATACATAATTTAATATAATTTAATTATAAAAGAAATTGCATATATCTAATATATTTTTTTTATATATTTTTAAATTAGTTAACTCATCAATAATTAAATCAAAACTAAAATTTTCAGTTATATTTTTTCAATATAAATAATTATATTATGTATATAAAATTTATTTTTCATTTTATTTCACAATGTTGTTTGGAAAAAAAAATTGGTTCAGGTAAAATTTCTTTCTTATCCTTTTCAAAAATTGATATAGTTCAAGACTGTTGATAGATTTTTTAAATTTGAATAATAAAGAGTGTTAGCAATAAAATAATAAAGTTAAAATTTTAAATTAATCTTCTATTAAATATGGTATAACAATATAGTTACAAATTTAATAATTAATAACAAAGTAGTAAGTTAGAGATGATAATAAATGTTATTATATTTTTTAAATTCAAAAATAATTAAATTTTAATTATAATTAAATTATTATTTTTAAATCATAAATATATTATAATAATAATATAATAGAATTCCGATAGTCTGGATGCCGACTGAAAACCACTAAACACTAGCAAAAATTAAAATTCTAGAGCACCAAGAGTTTAGGACACATCCAAATATCATATTACAAATAATTTTTTTTATTTTAGTATACAATATATTTTATGTAAAACTCGAATTCAATTCTTTGTTTAAAATAAACAAAATCATAATGTGTCATTAATTTTTTTATTTATTTTAGTATAGAATATATTTTATGTAAAACTTGAATTCAAAACTTTGTTTAAAATAAACAAAATCATAATGTGTCATTAAATTATATTTAGAAATATAAAAAGAATAATTAATGATTTTCAATTTATAAGATTTTTGTTTCCAACATGTTATCTTTATCGGAAATGTTGATAATGAAAATGACTAACCATTCACAAAAGGATCAGAATCAATCCATGAGAATTGTGAGAAGTAGATACGGATAAAAAGTGTTATAATAAAAAAGAAATTGGGAGTTTGATTGAAAATATTTGAATTATAGGATTCTTATAGAGTATCTCGTCCTCTAATTGAATTGACTGTAAATAAACATTTTTTTTAATATTTTCGAATCAATTGAAAACTTTGAAATAATTGATCTTTTATATATTTATTTTTATATTATAAATTGGAATATTTAAAATAAAGCGGAGATCACTTTTTTCTCACTCTTTTAGCTAGATATTTTTAATATTTCATAAATATATTAAAAGAAAAATAATATTTCATACATTAATTTTCTTAATTAATATAAAAATTCTTAATCGTTTTAAGCTATTGTTTTTTGTTATCTTTGTAATTTATTCTCTTTTATTTATAATTGTATATTGTACTTCAATAATTTTTATCATTATCTGAAATAAAAATTTATTGTAATTTAAATTATTTATTAAAATACAATTTATATATTAATATTTATTAATTTAGAGTTTAATTACGATATAATTCACATTTTAAATATTAATTTGTTACAAAATAAATTATTACACAAAACAAATATATATATATATATATATATATATATATATTTATTGTGTAACTATAATAACTAAATTAAAATACATGGTAGTGAACATTTAATTAGTTCCTGCATCACAGTTTTTTAAATTGAACTATAATTGCTTCTTGTATCATCAGAGTGTATTTAAATATAAATAAAACATTAAAGTATAAATGAAAATCTGTAAACATCAATTAGTTCATAACATATAATTTACTACATTAAGTTGTAAAAATATATACTTTTTTTTAGTTTTAAAAATTTTAAATTTATTTTAAAGATTAAAAAACTACTTTACAAAGGATTAGTAAATCAGTAACCATAATATTAATAAAAAAAAATTATATAATTAAACCAAAAATGGGTAATTACATAATATCATATATTCTCAAGATTATCCATTGCACATATATTATAAAAAACAAAATTGTATTATATAATAGAGAATATACAAAAATTGGTAAGATAGCGTGTTTCATTGCTTGGAATAGTTTATTTTATTAACATATAAGTTTGTTTAATGAAGATATATACAATTATTAGTAAAGAAGTTCACTTCATTGACTTATACTATTTCTCATACTCTACTTAAAATAACACTTAAATATATAAGATTATATAAGATGTCATTTTAGCATATAAAATACTTATAATTTGATAATTTCAAAACAATTCAACCAAAACAAAAATTCAAACAAATGAAATCTGGTTAGCATCGTATCTGTCTGTAAATGTTTTCCACCGTTAATAATCTGACATGCATTCACAACTTGTCTGTCAGAAGGAGAAAGGGAATGTTCCAGATACTTCCTAAAAAAAACTTGTAAGTCAAGCATTACATAACAGAACAAAATATTATTCTATTTTAATATTACTAATGTCCTAGTTTATATAAATGAATGAAAATAAAGAAAATGGTAAAAAATAAAATCGTATTTAATTTAGTGCTAAAAAATAATAACAATAATAAATAAGGAATGAAATATATCCTTTTTGCATGTAGAAGGAAAAGCAAAGACAAAAGCAAAGCAATGGCTGGTAATAGTTGTCCTTTTTGAAATGAATGTATTGAAAGAAGAGGCATCTTCTTGTATAATATATTCATGGTATTTGTGATTGTACAAAAATAAACAAAACCTGCCAAAAGTCTTATCCCTAAGGAATCCTTATCTCTAACTCCAAACACACCATGGAATACAAGTACTAGGACCCACCTTTATATAATATCCCCTGTTACCATATCATGGACTATTTTATTTATTTAAATAACTTTTTTAAAGCAAAGGATATAATTATTTTCATAATTAATATTATAATAAATAAAACATTTTTTAAATAATAAATAAATAAAATATTATTTTTCACAAATATACTATCAGAAATGAACATTATTTTTTACTATTTTAATATTAAAAGTACAATATACATATAAAAAAATAACATAAAATGTCAGGAGACTAGGTTTGAAGCTAGTCAAGTACTTCCACCACTTTTATGATAGCATGTTTGGTTTTAAAAAAGTGAAATAGAAAATACAATAATTTTGTAAGTTATTTGATAAAATATAAAAGAACTAAGGTTTATGAAAGCAAAAACGATAAAATATGTTATCATTTAATATGCATAAAACAATATTTTTAAAGAAGGTTAAATATGCATATATCTAAGGTGGGAAAAATAATTGAACTGCCCTAAACCAAAAGTAATTTGTCTATTTTAATGAAATGAACTGAAATAAAAATTAGTTTAGAAAGACCGAACTAAATTATTTTTTATTTTATAAAACTGTAGTAAATTATACCGAATTGTAATATAAACTAAATTATGTATTTTAACATGTTTTCAAACTGCACTATTTTAATTACAATATTTTTATTTTTGAATTGTATTAAACATTTTTTTTAAAAACCTTAAAAAAAGGAAAAAAATAATATCAAAGATCAATTTTAGCTATGTTTACCACTTTTTTGAAAATTGATTAAAGAAATAAAAAATGTTTTTTAAAATTTAATTTTTTTAAATTATTAAATTTATGACATAAAAAAAGTAAGTAAATTACATGTAAGTTAAAACTGGATCGTGCACTGTGAAGTTTAACGACTAAGAATTAATATTTTTTTATATATTTGAAATAAAAGATAATAAAATATTTTTAAAAATATCATAATTAGTGATCTCAATTTTATAAATGCTTTTTAAAATCTGTAAAAATCTCATAACACATCTTAAAATTAGAATATTAACGTTAGTGGTGCACATATATTTGCAATTAAGAAGAAGAAAGTAACTATAATAGTTTTGAGTTCCTTGGAAGAAGAAAAGAAAGAGTAGAATGAATGAATGAAAATAAAAGTGTGTGCATCATGGTGATAATAAGTTGGAACATGGTTTGAGAATTGAAGCTGAAGTTTTAGATGGTAAGTGACAACAACTTCATCAGTTTTGCAATTAAATGGACTGCACATTTAAAAGTTCAATTTTTTAAAATTAAACTACATAATAGTATAGTTCAATTGTTAAATTATTAATAGTTCAACTTTTAAAGTATATTATAGTGTAGTTAATTGTAGTTTGGTGTAGTTAAATTATTTTTGTCCACTTTTACTTATTTTAATATATCCCGATTAATATTCCTTCTCTATTTAACCAATAATTGATACTAAAGATGAGTTTTAGATATGCAATTGAGAATGCATATATTTTTATAGTTTTAATAGAAAAATAGTTATATAACTGACAATGTAAAAAATTTTAAATTGTTATTTTATTATATAAAAAGCCTATTAATCTTTATAATAATAACCTTATAATTATTTCCAATAATTTACATTGTATAAACGTTACTTTAATAACCCAAACTGTGTTTCTAAACAACCAAGAATTGAATGTCTAGAAGTTGTCTTCATGATAAATTATAATTAGATGACTCTTACTGTGCAATATTTCTTGATGATTAAACACATATATGTCACAACTAGTTGTGATTGGTTAAAGAGGCTGACATGATTAATGTTTGATTTGAAACAATACAAATTTTCAGACAGTGAGTATAATAATGGTACATCATCCTCGCTTGAGACATACATGACCAAACAACTTATGTTGTTCTGCTAACAAAAAGGAAAGTGTGCAGTAAGGAAGTAACTTTTGTGTATTTAAGTGAGGCTGATTCAACTATTCTGGCTTTTTTTTTTTTAACTATCCAAATTAAATGTAATATATCTTATAAATTTGTTAATAATTAGAAATAATATCTTGATTAAAAATAGTCTTTCTTCTATTTTCAAATTTTATAACAAGTATTTAAAACTTAATAATTAAAATAATAATAATAATTGTAGTGTTAAGTCTAAGACTGATTTACTGATTATGTACAAGACCGATCTAATTGCAAGGTTCAAGGTCAATCTAGGTCCAAGGTCCATGACTAATTTAATTATTAGACGCAAAGTCGATTTAATTGCAAGACCAAGACTGATCTAGTTATTAGACAGTGCCGATTTAGTTGCAAGGCTAATCTTATGGTTAGGCACAAGACCGATCTAGTTGTAAGGTTCAATACTGATTTAGCTGTTAGACACAAGGCCGACTTAGTTGTTAGATTAAATATGTTGGGATCACTAGGTCAAGAGTATGAGATAGCAAATAAGCATTGAACAAGAGAAAAAGTTGAGAAGTCGAAAAGATAGACAAAAAGAAAGATCTTTGAGGAAGAAAAGACAAGACACTTTAAGTGTTCTACCTTATCGAACTCTGAACCTTTTGATTTGAACAATAATAAATAGGACAAATTATTTAACAATGAAGAGCTAAACTCTTACGCATGAAGGAATCTGTTGATTTTATTTATTTATTTTCTGTTTGAACATGCGAACTTTTGATCCACTAATTTTTATGGAATGAGAAACAACATAAAAAAACAAGAGGAGGGAATAGAATCCAACAAGTGCTGTGGTGTAGTGGTGTGGTTTGCTACTCGTGCGTTACCAAAGAAAAAAGTGTCTGTGTGAAGTGTTTGGTTTCATCATTGAAACAGAGAAATAAATTCTGGAAGGCACGATTCGGTGGTAGCGGTAGCAAGAAGGGACCCCAGAAGCATAGAAGAATCTCACCGTTCGTGAACACAAGTTTCAGTAGCCACGCGTTGTTATGGCGTTTTTCTTGGAGCAATTGAAGGAATCTTATTTTATTTGAAAATCAAATATGCACTCTGTGTTGAAGAAGGACCACCAGAATGAATGGGTTATGGTTCCGAAGAGAACAAAATGAAGAACGTCAAAAGAAGCTGGTCACGCTGTCGCTTTAACCTTATTGGAAAATTACTTAAGAATGAGAGAGCCTAAGATAACCATACGGATCCGTCCATTTGTTTCTGCTTTACATATTCATATTCCATTCTAATATTTTAATAGTCCATCGTTATAACTTCTTTTCGTTGATATTGGACAATGAGCAACTTAACTCACCACTCCCATTTTCTTATTACAGTAGGACTTTTGAATTTGTGTTCTTCTATCGATGTAATATCTTTTGCGACTGATTTTTAATTAGGCACCAATGAGTGATCAACTCATAAATTCAAGACAAATAAAAATTTGAAAGACACATAAGAGGATTTAACCGACAACTGTTATAAATAGATATTTTACACTTCAATCAAACCACTTAATTTTTTTATAATGTTTTGACTTTATATTTCTCAATACTTTCTTCAGAACAAATATATTTTTTTATATATTAGTCTCACATCATATTTCTAAATTATTGAATATTTTGTTAGGATCGATCTGGTCTTTAACTGCACAAAAGTCGATCTGATCTTTAATTATCAAAGGGTCAATCTGATCTGCTAAAAGATCGATTTAGTTGTTAGAACCAATATCAGAGGATCACTAGGTCATGAATATGAGATAATAAATGAGGAGATTACAACTCATAATTCATTTAACTGTTCAAGGCATGGCAAGAGACGTGAATTAAACAAATACAAAGAGAATCATCCAAGAGGTCAGAAGATATGCATAAAAGAGGCCTCAAAGGAAGAGGAGGACAAGACACTTTGAGTGCTATAGTTGATGGAACTCTAAACCTTTTGACTAGAACATTGACAAAAACTAAATTTTTTAATATGCTTTGTAAATTCACCATATAATACAAAGTGATTTTTTCATAAATAACAAAAAAATTACATAAAAACAAATATTGTTGGATTCTTTCAAAGAAAATAACAGAAAGATTAATTATTAATAAGTATTTCATATAATATATTAATACACTATTTCTAATATAAAACTTTAAAAATCGGTTGTATTGTAAGTCCTCAACAATGATCAAATTCACATTTGAATGTGAAATTGAAAATTGTTTTTATCTTAAATCTTCTTACATTTTGATCCCAAACTTAAAAATAAATGGATAAAAATTTTTTAACCCAACAACATTCACTTTTTTTTTATGTGCTATATGTTTCAAATTGACATTTGAGTTGGAACGTGTCAAATAGTGTAAACAGCTCAAAGGTCAACAAGAAATACCTACATTGTTTAAAATGTCAAAAAAGTTTCACAAAATTGAGTTATAATAACTATATTTATTTAATTTTAAAGTTTGAAAAATCAAATTGTATTAGTATGAAATAAAAACGAATTCTAATTTTACGTCCAAATATAAAAACTAAAAAATATTTAACCCTTATAGAAATATCAAATGTCAATGAGGTGCATAGAGGAGATATCATTAGGTATAAAGGTTCATATTATTATTTTTTCTTTATTTTTGAATATTTTTACATTTGGAACACTATCACATCTTATTGATGAGAAAAATAAAATTCAAACCTTTGAGTTACAGGAAATATCACTTAGTAAGGTGGGCAAAGCCTTGACTTTGTCATCATCCAATGATCTCAATGTTGTTATCTAAGATTAATGAACTTTCAACATTTGTATAGATTTTCATAAGTTTAAGTGTCATTAGCAAGGACTCCATCACTATCAAATGTTAAAGGTTACATTTCATTCATTTCTTAGCAAGCTTAGAGTCATTGGCTGATACATCCAAGTTTGAGTTTATTTTGCCTTTCTTTTATTTACACAATGTCACTTATTACATGATCTCTTAAATTATTCTTTTATATATTAGTATATGTTACATATTGAAAATTGAAGTATGAATTTAAGTTTTACGTTAAGTGATATTGAGAAAATTGAGTATCATATGACCAAAAATTTATTATTTTAAGATTTTGTATTATAGTAATGTAAATGTGTTATATGAGTTGAATTCATGTCTAATTAATGTTGTTTTTTTAGTGATTTTTTTTCTCCAAAAACTATCATAAGTGGTATAAAATCCAAAATGTTAGTGTTGAGAATTGACTTAGATTAGTGAAAATCCTAACTATATAAACTAATCAAAATACTTTATGACTTAATAGTCTAACAAAATGCATTTGCTTAGAAAAGGTCATAATGTCAAATTAGACAAAGTAGACTACAAAATGTTTTATAGAAAACATGTGGATTTAATTGAATTCAATTTGAGATTATAATATGATACTCAAAAGTATGCACTTAACCTATAATATAATGTTCCAATGCAATCTTATTGAGAATATGAAATAAATATGATAAACGAAAATTACGAGAACAGCCGTAGTTAAAATCACAGGGAAATCTATCTACTTCAGTACTTCTTTTCGCACTCATCATTATCTTTCACCTACAACGATGGTTATGGTTCACCTTGCATTTTCTACAAATACAGTCTCACGAAATATGTCGTTGAGGGCTATCTTTCTTTTGCAATTTTGCGCTTGTAATAAATTTAATTAAAATTTACTAATTGTATAAATATTGTTACACAGTCATTCTTATTAAATTTCACAATAATTATTCTATAGGTATTATTAAGATGAAGACAAAGACCGGTTGAAAGAAAAAAAAAACCGTGGTCGGTTATCGAAATATTCCAAAAACTTATTATTAAAAGAACAGGGTAAAATAACATGCCAAACACGAGAAAGAAATTCATCAATTGGTCTTGGTTGAGGTTACGTAATGCGTTTTTCAAACACTTTCTCACGAAATTCAACTTAGAGACCGTGATAATATAAAATGATATATAGACAATGCATGAAATTAGAGCTTTGTAATAAAAAACACATAAATTATAAAAAATGTCAAAGAAATATTTAAAAACTTTGGCTCAATTATTATTCAACGGCATTCAACATGTGTGGGTCAAACGTTTGCTCAAGTTGTACGTATAGGTTACCAGGCACAAGCCTATAGTAAGCAAAGAATCTCCCAGAAACCACACCCATTCAAAACTATTAAATTTCATCCAACCAATTAATGTAACACAGCCATATTGCACAAGCCGTGATATTGTGGAATCAAAAGATTCTCATCTCAACCACACACCATTTGTTTTTCTTGTTATTCTTTTCCAAAAGAAAAAAAAAAAAAAATTGTTCGCAAATTATTAACAACCGTTGGGCTTTGTTTTGAGTCACACTACACATTTACAGTAATGGGGTTACGCGACGACACGAATGCGATCACTGAATCTTTCTGTCCGGAATCACAATAATCACACTAATATAAATAAATGAATCTCTATCCCCTTCTCCCTCTCTCTTTGTAATCAAACTATACTAACAATGGTTTGGCACCTCAAGCTTCAGCACGCAACGCCACACTGAAACTGTGAAATTAGTTAACATTTTTCTTTGTTTTGTTCCTAATCCTGAGTCTGTTACCCGAAGATGGAACCGAGTTTGGATTTGAGCTTGGCCTTTGTCCCGGGAAGAACCGTTCGTCAGATTCTTGGCGAGGTTGCTCGGAGCGAAGATGGGTCTCGGAGAATGGCCACGCTTCAGGATTTTCTCAAAAAGTTGGAAGATGAGAAGAGAAAGATCGAGTCTTTCAAACGTGAACTTCCTCTTTGCATGGTCCTGGTGAACGATGGTGGGTTAAGAACTTGTCCTTTTTTTGTAGAATTTTCAAAGTGAACATTTTTTATGTGATTATTGCGCAAGTTTTGGTGTGTTGATGATTAATATATTCTTTGGGGGTCTGCGATCTGCATGAAGCTATTACTAAATTGAAAGAGGAGATAAACGGAGGTGTGAGAATGCAAGAAGAACCAGTGGTTGAAGAATATATGCCACTTTTGAAAACCAATTCTGAAGGAAGTGAGACTTTAAACATGGGTAAGGAACGCAGTAACATGAAGAATTGGATGAACTCTGTTCGGCTATGGAACGTTGAATCCAAACCGGTAAATTTTTATTTCAGAAATTATTATATAGCTCACATTCATGGTCACAATCAATCATCACATGACATACGATTAAGAATTTTGTTCATAAAGGCATTCACAATATTCGATTACGTGTTTGAAGATTGAGATAACTATGTTATCCTATGCTATGATAGCTTTTAGACTGTAGTTATCCTATACTATGAGGGATTTTAGACCACGTAAGAATTTTTCAGGTAAAAGGATTCTATTTTATAACAGTTTTTTTCTACAGAATTATAAGAACAAAAGTTTAGTCATTTTTATTCGGTAACGTACAGAGGACTGAAGAGGATGATCGATGTGTCCCCGACAATCCAAATCAACCAGAGAATGAGACCAACAAGAGTAGAGGAGCAGCACCAGCATTAAATGGAAACAATTGTGTGTTAAAAACAGTGATGAGTGAAGACAAGGGGGTGTCACAGGTTCCTAGCCTTGGTCTGAGGAGACCAGTGTTTGAATTGAATCATAGAAAAACAGAAAGTGGTAATGAACATGGTTCGTCCTTGATTACAACAAGCTCATTAGAGAGAAAGGGTCAAGCACAACCTCAGCAGAATCCGAGGAAACAAAGGCGATGCTGGTCACCAGAACTTCATAGGCGATTTGTTGATGCCCTTCAACAATTAGGGGGACCACAAGGTAGATTAAAGTTAGCATTTAAACATAATTAAGAGGGAGAAGGTTTACAAGAGTGAATGATTCCTTTTTTTGCAAATTAGTGTGGGCTCACAAATTCTTGACCTTATCTGCATAATCAATGGTGGATGATTTTTTCTTTTTCATTTTTCTATTGAATTCAGAATCTTCCAACTGGAATTGGAAAAAGTTAGTCTTATCTCTATAATTGGTTTGCTTACTGTAGTGGCCACTCCAAAGCAGATTAGAGAACTGATGCAGGTGGTAGGCCTCACCAATGATGAAGTGAAAAGCCATTTGCAGGTGAGTGTTTTATTTAGATTATGTTTGGATAAACTTTTGTTTAAATAAAGAACATAAATTTATTTTCTGAATGAGTGATGCAAATTTGTGGTTGAATCAGAAGTACAGACTTCATTTTAGAAGACCTCAAGTTTCTTCGGTGGAGCTGGCTAATGGTGGATTATGTCTTGTGGTAGAAGAAAAATGTGGAGATAATAATAAATCAAAAGGGAACTTATCACAATCTGGGTCTCCACAAGGTCCTCTTTTCTTAGGAGGGTCTGGACGCAACAGCATGGAAACAGAAGAAGATGAACAATCAGATTGCCACAATTGGAAAAGTGGCTTTCACCACCAACCAGAAGCTGAACCTCTATGACCTTCTAAGATTTTCCAACACAAGAGTAAAGCATATTATCATAAATGAAGAATCAAAATTTGACAGCATGAAAATAACAGATCTAACACATACAAGGAATTCAATCCGATCGATGTTAGAATAATGAGACTTGTAGAGTGAATAGGTTGAGATTTTACACTGTTTCAGAGTTCTCTGCCCTCTGCTTTATGAAGCTTTTGTATCACCGCTATAAATCTTACTAGGAGTAATTTTATTGAATAAATTTCTTGAGTTTACTACCTTCCCAACTTCCTTCAGTTACTTTTATGCATTTATCTTCAGATTTATTTATATAAAGTAAAATTATATTTTAACTTTTTTTTATTATCATCTTTTAATTTTTGATGTAATTTAATGTAGGTTATATGCGAGTTAAAAAATAAAGTCTACCATTAGGGATGGCAAAAATACCCGTGCCCGCAGATATTCGCGGATAAAATCCGCGACGGATAGTTACTACCCGCGGGTATTTATTACCCGCGGGTAGCGAGTAACGGGTATTTTAATACCCGGTTATAAACGGGTCGGGTACGGGTATCATACTATCCGTACCCGCGGGTACCCGTTACCCGCAAAAAATTAAAATTAATATTTAATTTATATTTTATTAAGTTAAATTTAATTAAAATTAGAAGTAACAGTATATTTTATTATGTCAAATTTAATTATAATTATAATTATAAT
>Ga0209589_1010416_pt1 | contig 13554 bp, 7 predicted proteins | sample CowpeawhiteBW_FD_187525 | JGI IMG/M metagenome (GOLD analysis project Ga0209589, IMG submission 187525) | Root nodule microbial communities of legume samples collected from California USA - Cow pea white BW (SPAdes) (version 2) | ecosystem: Host-associated > Plants > Roots > Nodule | place: USA...
TTATGTAATTTTTAATGTGCTAAAATTTAAAGAATACATTGTGTATGTCATAGTATGAATATGATGAAAATGTTGAATTATCAATTTATCATCTAATTCCCCAAAGTCTTTACTTAATTTTGTGAATTTCTTAAAGTTTCCCAATTTTTAAACATTGAAAGTTTTATCATAAAATAAATAAATAAATAAATAAATTTAAAAAAAAAAGCGGGTCGGCCCGCGTGCCCGCGGGCCAACGTGTATGCGGGGCGGGCCAGAGTATGCGGCCCGCATAAAATGTGCGGGGCGGGGCGGGCCAGCCCGCGATATGCGGGCCTAAACGGGGCGGGCCGGCCCGCATTGCCACCCCTAACATATTATACTGATACTGACACATAACACTGACATTGCTATGTGATATGATGTTAACTTGACATGTAAACAATTTTTTTAATTAAGAAAAATTTTAAAAAGTAAAAAAAAATTAAAAGAAATTCAAAAATAATTCAATTAATTAAAAAAAATCAAAAGATTAAAAACTAAAAAACCATGAACTGACATGTGTTATACATCCTTCACAATCTATTCACGATTTAAACATCATTACCAAAAATGACAAAATTAACCAAAATTGATGAAAATTGTGATTTTATTGAACAAAAATAAAAGAATCACATTTGTCAACACTCAATTTCGTCCGAGTAACAATGATAAAAATAATAATAGAAACAAATTAATTAAAGTTCAATGGAGAAAAATAAATAAATAATTAATAAAATAAAAAAGGTAAAAAAATATATTTTAATTTGAGAAAGAATAAATATGTATGTTTATTTTATTTATTATTATTATTATTTATTTATTTTAATTTAATTATGTTTTTTTTGTTTTGTTTTATTTATTATTTATGCTTTTTATTTTATTTTATTTTTATTTTTATTATTTTATTATTATATTATTTTGTTTTCTTTTATTATAAGTTCCATTTTGTTTTATGTCTCTCATTCTAATTTAGTAACAAAAACGAAAAAAAAACAAAACAAAAGGAAAAAAAAACAACAAAAAAAAAAAGAGAAGGAAAAAGAAAAAAAGAGAAATAGGAGAACTACAGGTTGGCGTAAGATCTATGTTATCAGCATACCTATCTCTGTTATCATTGTTTTTGTACCGGGAATTGCGTATAGTAGCTGGCTAGCCTTATCCCATATCTCGATATTGGAAAGGATAAAAGAGAAATGAGCGAAACAAAAAAAGGGAATTACATAATAAAAAGAAGAAAATCTATTAAAAAAAGAGGATTTTTCATTACAGAGGAGAAGAGAGTATGAGACAGAATAGAGGAGGAGATTCTGTAAACAAAAGAGGAGAAAGAAGCATGTCGGGAAAAGAAAGAAGTTGTTAGTGAATTAACTTTTATTTCCAAGGTAAGTGCCCTTAACTTCTTAAGTCATTCCTTAACACTGGTGCTTATTAATATATGAGTGGAATGAATGTATGGGGTTGGTCTTTAGTTAAGCATCATTCATCTTGTTTTTCATATATTGTTTATACCCTCTGCACTCATGATCGTGCTTGTCGCCTTATCACTCACATCTTCTACCCGACAAAATAAAAAACAAAGCACCAAAATAGTTTCCATCATCATCGTAAGAGCCATAATTTCTTTCCTCAAAACCCTGCACAACCATCATGCCCAACCACAAGAACAAAAACACAACAATCCAAACTCCGAAAATCAAAACAGTAAGCCGTCGACGAGTCGGAGTTCGAGCTGAGTGATAGCGGCTCCGATCACAGTTGGGGGTGCGACAGTAAGGCTCGATGGTGTAGCTTCCGAACCCGGTGTGGCTCGTGCGAGAAAAGGTTCAAGAATCTTGGAGCACCGCGGAGGCCGGCGAGGGTTCTGGTAGGGTTTAGCGCTGTCGCAGGTGGCTCTAACGGACCGGGAAGCTGGTGTGGTCGTGACCTTGGGGCTGTAGTGGTGGCTCGCGTGTTGGGAAGGTGAGAGAGGCACCATATTGTATCGTTCTTTGCCGACGATTGTGCTGTGGTCGACCGAAGATGGTGGCCATTTTGTCGGAGGTGCGTTAGAGGGTGGTTCTCCGTGGGAAGAGGTTCCAGACGTGAAGGTTGAAGAAGAACCTTTTTTATTTGAAGAAAGGGAATGGGATAACTTAGGATTTTCTATTTTTGTTAGAAGAAGAAGATGGGCTTACCATCTTTTTGCACCTTGCACCCCCGTAGTTGTACCTTGCACCTTCAATTATTTCACTTTGGGCTAGAATATATTTTACTCTACACATCCCATTTTTCTTTATCTTGCACCCCTATTTTAATTTCATGCTGCGAGCATCCCCTGATGTTTACTAACCTCACACCCCTGCCACACTTGTTTCATTTTTACTATGCGCACCCCTTTTTTATCTCACATCCTTATTTTAATTTTATGCTGCAAGTACCCCCTGATGTTTACTAATCTCGCACTCCTACCACACTTGTTTCATGTTTTACTCTACGCACCCCCTTTTTCTTTATCTCGCACCCCTGTTTTAATTTTATGCTGTGAGCACCCCCTGATGTTTACTAATCTCGCACCCTTGCCACACTTGTTTCATGTTTTACTTCGCGCACCCCTTTTTTCTATATCTCGCACCCCTGTTTTTATTTTATGTTGCAAGCACCCCTTGATGTTTACTAACCTCGCACCTTTGTCACACTTGTTTCATGTTTTACTTTGTGCGCCACCATAATTGTTAATCTCGCACCCCGTGTTTTCTGTTGGTCTTGTTTTGGGTCTGACTGTGTTCGTTGGCTGCAGCCTAATTTTCACAGTTTACACCCTTCTTGTATTTTTACTCTATTTTCAAATTTTTACTCATTACACCCTACTGTGTTTTATGTCTACACCCTTCATGCATTTTTTTTTATTTTTTACCTTCATTTTATTTTTGTCCCAACTTTTGTACACATGTGTTTTTTCTTTCTTTCTAAAAAAATATTTGGAAATTATAAAAAATTACAAAAATAGAAAAATCTGAAAAATGAAAAAAAAATGTTCTCTTTCACTTTATTGTGTATGTCTGGTCGCCTGTACCGTGTGACACTCATTTTCAAAAAGTACCAAAAATAATCTTTTTTTTTCCTTTTTCTCTTTTAGTGTTTGTCTGACCGTTCGCGTCGTGTGATACACTTATTTTCAAATAGTTCAAAACACAAAAATATATAAAATTTTCAAAATATAAAAATATCAACAATTCCAACCAAAAGTCTTTTTAAGAACTTCGTGATCCTTGATTCTCCACTGTGAGATACGTAGGAGCAAGGTCAGTCCTTGTCAGGTTCACTTTCAAAAAATCAAATCATTTTCCAAATATCTTTTAAATAACTATGTAATCCTGATTTCTCACTTTAAAGGAGAATACGTAGGACCAAGGTCAATCTTTGTCGGGCCCAAAAATCAAAAAATATTTTTGTTTCTTTTTAGTATTATTTGTCTCATTATTTTTGGGGAAAGTTAATGTTTTGAAAACCACATCAACTTTGCATGTTTAGTTAAGGGTACTGCCTTTGGGCGACGTTGTAGGGTGTTAATACCTTTCTTACGCGTAACTGACTCCTGGATCCAAAAAAATATGGTTTTTCGCAGACTTTCTTTATTTTATGGTTTTCCATAATTTTCCAGAAATAACTATGGTGGCGACTCCTAATCTCTTTTAAAACTCATTTCTTTTTTTAGTTCATCGTCCCGTCACGATTCTGGTTGCGACAACATTGAATAAACTCGACAAAAATAGGAACCAAATAGTATTTAAGCCATAATTGGATGACATATTTAATTGGATTCCAGAAGCATTTGGAATTCTAAATCAAAATGTTGCAAGAATTTTTGTTTTTTTTTTATTGCAAATTTTGTTATAAAGGATGGGGAAGATTAATTTGGTCTTCTTGTCTAAAACATTGATCTTTTTGGAAGCTATTCCAAAAAAATATCTTTTAATAAGGACGTACAATATAGAGGGGATGGTTTTGTGGAAAAAGAGGAGCATATTTACCATTTTTTTTCATTATAATACTTGCATTTGGATAATTTAATCACCTTTTTCAAATCTTCGGACACTCCTCTAATGACACATATTATATTAGTTATAACCATTTGGATGATTTGGAAGATGAAAAACTATACCAGATTTCAACAAAATATTTTTATTCAAACAATAAAATTGGTTATCAGGTTGGCACGAAATGCCCTCAAGAATACTATGTGTAATGATATGGTTGATTTTTTGGTTTTGAAATCTTTTATTGATGTTGGTTGGGTCAAAATAAACATGGACAATGTATTGTGCTGGTTTGGTCAAAGGAAGTAGGGATGAATACATTGGGAACTTATCTTCTTTTATTGGGGTTCAAAACTCCTTGTATGTTGATATAATGGGAGATGTTATTGCTATTGAAGTTGTTTGGTTTGTTAGTATTTGATTAGAGAGTAACTCTTTCTTGTTATGTAAAATGTTTCTTTTAAACAAATTGTTCTTTGGTCTCTTAGAAGAAGATAGAAAAAGTGCATGAAGTTTTGTAAAGAAATAGAATTTAAGTGTTCTCATACTTTTAGAGAAGATAATTATTGTGCTGATAAGTTGACTTCTATAAGTTTAAGATTGAATATATATATATATATATATATATATATATATATATATAGTATTAATCTATGTCATTTAAGATAACTCTTGATATGTTTCAATTTCCTATGTCTAGAGTTGCTTACTTCTTTGCACTACAAGAACTTTTGTATTTACCTATAAAAATAAATCTGTTAGTAAACTCAAATTTGCTGACATATCTTACCAACGAATTTTAGAACTTCACTTATAGACAAATATTTTCTTCAATAACTAATCCGTCAATAAAATTCTTAATTTATGAGTCAAGTTTACATATGAGTTTAAGATTAGTTGATAAATTCAAATTTGTACTATTGACGAATATTTCTATTGGTAATGGTAATGTATGTTTGGGAGATGAATGTGAATAAAATAGATGAATGTGTGTGCAAGAGATGAGTGTAGATAAAAGATATAAGTGTGAGAAAATTTATGAATGTAAATAAAGAAGATGAGTGTGATAAGATTTATATAGAAAGTAACGGAAAAAAAAATATAAATAAAAAAATGTATCATCTTTAAATCTAGACCACTATATTAGAATCACTAACATATAAAGTAAAATTTGTGCACTTTTCTTTTATATATATATATATATATATATATATATATTAATTATGATTTGAGAATATTTATAATTAATGTGAGATCTCCTGCACTTACAACTTTCAGTCAACTGTCGTTACAAGTTTATGTATATATACCATAACTAATTTTCATAAATCGTGTCTAAAGAAACGTCACTGAGGTAGTTCCACTAGACGCACTACTCTAACATTCTTTTGAGACTATTATCCATACAACGCAGGTCTTCTACCAAAACACTATGAGGAAATTAGACGGACTAGGAACTGTCATTAATTTTATTGAACTAATATATTCACAATTCTTATAATATACTCCTTTCATAAGAAGAAAGTTTAAGAACAGAATATTACCATGTTTGTCATATTAAACACCATTCGAAGAGTCCTGAAATTTCCACATCACAGAAATTCTTTTACACCCGTTATCAAATAGACCCTCTCATAACATGTCAAATAATTTACCACAACACAAGGTGCAAGGGATACAAAGAACAATAACGTAATCAAACTTTATTATTCTCCTAGATATTGCAACAAACTCATGGAAATTGCTTTTAGCCTGAAAGCAAACTTTATTAGACACTTTGTTTGTCAAGGAACTCAATGATGAGCTGGTTCACCTTCTCTGGCATTTGTTCATGCACAAAATGGTTTCCTTCTGGAATATATGTGATTTCCAAGTCAGGAACAAAGCTTTTCACTGCCCCACTTCGAACATAGTCCTCCATGCCTGGAAACTTGAGCACATAATCTTTCTCACCAACAATCAGAAGTGGTGGAACAGTAACTTTTACATCACTTAAGCCAGCATCCGCATTGATACTCCTGAATGCATCATAAACACTCATCTTAACCCTCAACACTATTTATAACAGTTTTAAGGAGTCAGGAAAATGCTAGGTTTCACAAAGGTTAAAACTCCATACATCATATTTCTCTTTTGACAAAAAAGCAAATTTGATCAGTTAATGTAGTTTTTCACATTGTAAAAAAGCAACTAGTCCTTGATTCTGTCTTAGTCTTCTATCAATCAATTTGTTTCAAAAGTTAGTGTATAACACATGGCAGCTAACATTGTGTCCTAAATTGATTGCTATGTGTTTTGTTTACCTATAAGGAACCTGCAATGCATATCTGAATCCAGATTTTTCATATAAAGATGCATAGGTTTCAAGATCTTCCTCAGAGAACCATGGAGGTAAGGGAGTAGATGGATCAAACAAGTCCATGATTTCTTGATCATCAGCAGCAATTGGAATCTCACTTTTGGAGAAGAGAGTGTAGATGTTTCTTATCACAGATTTCACAGGAAAGCGGCCAAAATCTGCTTCTGCCCTCCCAGGCTCCTGAATTGGAATTGGAATCAATCAACAAATTACTACTAAACATTCCAATGAATATAAAAACACTGCTCTTTATACTTTCACAATCTCTGTATATATGTAAAGATTATGATGAACAGTTTCTAAATATAGAGAACAAAAGACTAAGTAAACTATACAAAAACTATGATGCAAGATAGAATTTGTACCCGCCACCTAGTAATATAAAACCCTTTGGGGAGCAGAAGGTGACCCTCCACTGCAGAGGGACCTGGAAGCATGAAAGGAATGCCTAAACTTATGATACCAGCAACTCTTTCTGGGTGCACTACAGTTGTAAGATGTCCTGGGATAGCACCAAAGTCCTTACCAACTAGAAAAGCCTGCTTTAAACAACGAAATTCATATCCAATTAGGGATAAATATTAGACTCAGACTCAATTGCTCTCTGCAAAAATTATTTATATTATCAATTGAATGCAGGTATTATACTTTCTAGTTTTGTTCATTCTAGCATAATATATATAACGCATTTTACAATTTCAAAGTTTTTAAAATGATTTATGATTAAGGTAAGCAATTTCTACATATTAGATCTGCATACAAACGATCTAAACCCAAGAGGGTGTCATTTCTAGAATTGATTCACATATACTTCTTCACTCTAGAAACCTATACACATTGACAAAGTCATGAAAGTGTACTGCAACATATTCATCTCCTTACCTTGGTGATGCTTAAAGCATCCAAAAGACCCACAATTTCATGAACTAAATCAAACATGGTTTCCTTTTCTGGCTCAGCTGGTTGCTGAGAGAGTCCATAGCCTCTGAAATCAAAGGCAATAGCCCTATAACCAGCGTTTGCCACAGCAATCATCTGGTGCCTCCACGTGTACCAGATCTCTGGGAATCCATGTAAGAATAGCACTGCCTTGGACCCTTCACACACACAAAAATGATTAATATGAAGTAGATGCAAATGAGTATTAGACAGTATTCAAGAGGGTGTTGAAGGAATTAGCGTACCAGTTCCAATCTCTGCCACGTGTAGCTTCAGTCCCTTCACTTCCACCTCACTGTGCTTGATCTTCTCCATCATACAAGGAGGGGTTTACTGCAACTCGACAACACTGTCTCAGAAAAACGAGTGGAACATCAAAGTGAAGAGTGTCTCAGAGATACAGTGAAAGAGTGAGGAAACGGATGAAAAAAAAGAAACACAATGAAGTGTCGAATATAAAGATCATCAGATAGTTTAGTTGAGGAAAATTTATACGAGTTATTATACATTTAATTTTTCATCTACCTTATTTGAATTTCCTTTTTGTTTTTTTACTTTTTTATTGTTTTATCACATTGTTTATATCTATCAGATTTTATTTGTCTCTTCCCTCTTATCCATCTATACTTTGTATTCATCATTTTCCAGTTTGAAATGAGAATATTATTGTAAGAGAAAGGATGCACATAATCTTAGAATAAACAGAATGAATTTTATAACTCCAATAGATAAATAGATAAGATAGGAATTTAGATGTTTAATTCAATCATAATTATTACAAACAGATATATTCCTCTGAATGGTGTGGATTGAAATAAGGATTTTGTAGAAAGAAATGTAAAATTGTATCGCATGTTTTCATATTTAGAGGTTAGTTGGAAGAAGATAAAGTTCAATATAAAAGAAAAACATGGAAGGTGTAAGTAGGTGAGATTTATATACAAATAGCACAACATTTAATATGTGTTGTAGCAATTTAGAGAATAAAAAATGAGATGTTATTTGGTGCAAAGTTGTATTGGACAGAGTTTGGTGAACTTTTTAATAAGGAAAGTCTGAGGCAGGACATTGTCCAGTGTTGAAAAAATATTTTGAATGTTCATTGCTCATTATTTTATTCAACTCTGTAAAAAAAATATCATCGTCACTTACTGAATCTTTTGTTAGCTTCTTTTTCTAAATCTTGTTCTGTTTTTTGTTTGTTTAATGATTATCCGTATCCACTCATACACCCACCTTCAAGTTATTTTAGAACTTACCTGTGGTTTTGTCCAATTGCAGAGAACTAATTACCACAATCATCCTTAATTACTAAACCGTAAGTAATTATTCATAATGACGAAACTGAAGCATAAATGCTCTTTGATATCTTAAGATTATCACAATTCAGAGACCAGAGTTGAATACAATACAATCTGTCAAAGAATCATCTTAATTACATCCCTCGTCGATACATTGTAATAATATAGGCACTATAAATGTCTCAGAACATACATTTGGAGACATGATCATCTCCACCAAAAATCTTTTTCAGTATACAATGCTATAATTGACTTTAATGTAAAAAAAAAAAAAAAAAAAAACAAGAATAATTGTACAACTAGGAAAACTTTGGAATGCATTATATCTTCATCACTTCATACTCCTTGTGTTCCCTACTCACATATCTCAATTTTTCTGGTAGCAAAAGATTATATTCAAATCTGTTATGTCCTCCCGATAACAGCAAGTAGCATGTCATGCATAGAGCCTTAGACATAACAGGTGGAAGAAGAGAGTAACGATGGAATAATTAATCAATTAATTTGTTAAATCAGTTTTGTTCTGCACAAGTTGTTCAACATCTCCTAGCTCCATTTCTTTCCCTTGAATCTCATACTCATTCTGAAACATCATCTCTATCTGCTCCAACGACTTCCCTTTGGTTTCAGGAACCAATGTGATGACAAAGGCAATGGCAAGAGCAGAAATAGCAGAAAACAGAAAGAATGTTCCAGCAACACTGATTGCCTCAGACACTGAAAGAAAAGACATGGCCACAAGGCCACTGCAGACTCTATTAGCGACAGCTCCAAGTGCAGATGCTTGAGCACGCACGCGCAAAGGGAAGATTTCAGATGTCAAAACCCAGCACACAGGGCCTAATCCAACAGAAAAGAATGCCACATTCCCACAAACAAAAAGAATAGCCAATGCAATCACAAATGAACCTTTTCCAAAGAGAGCAAGTGTAGCCCCCATGCAGAACAAACAAACTGTCATCCCAATTGTGCTTATCATGAGAAGGGGCCTCCTACCTAGTTTGTCTATGAGAACGATTGCTACCAAAATGAAAATAGTCTTTGTTATGCCTACAGCAACAGTAGCAGCTAGAAGTTTTGAATTGTCTTCAATCCCAGCTGCTTGGAAAATTTCAGGACTGTAATACACGGTTGCATCAATTCCTGAGATCTGTTGGAAACACTGAATTCCAAGTCCAGTGATCAGCATTCGGCGGAGAGGAGGAGGTGGAAATAGGAGTTCACGCCACACAGGTTTCTGCTCATACTTTTCAGAATTGGAAAATCCTGCAGCTTGTTGTATTTCTGCAAGCCTCTCTTCCACTTCTTTCTCATCTTCATTTGTTTTCAACAGCACTGATCTTGCTTCTTCAACTCGGTTCTGCATTACCAACCATCTTGGTGACTCGGGAATAACGAAAAGCGCAAAGCCAATGAACACTGAAGGCAGAATCCCCACTGCAAGCATTACTCTCCAGCTTGTGTGCACTGAAAGGCCAGAAAACGCATAATTTGACACATAACCAAGCATAATTCCTACATTTATAAAAATCTCTGGGAAGGTAGTGAGAGAGCCTCTATTCAGGTTTGGTGATATCTCAGCAATGTATATTGGGGAGATCATAACTCCAAATCCTATTCCAATCCCAGCTAGAAATCTTCCAATCATTAGAATTGCATATGAAGGAGCAAGAGTCATTGTGAGTCCACCCATTTGGAAGACAACTGCAGCTAAGGCCATCGTCCATTTTCTACCAATAATATCTGATGTTCTTCCACCACCAAGGCTACCAAATAGAGAAATAATGCTAAGAATACCAACCAAAAACTCTACTTGAACCTCAGATATCTTCAGATCTTCTTTTATAAATATTACGGCTCCACTCATGACACCTACATCTGCAAAAACAAACATTCTCAAAATGAATCACATAAACTTCGAGATTTTCCAAAATAGCCCGGAATTAGAATTCAAGTTCAAATTATTTGCCACAGAAAAACACCCATAATAGACTGGTTGAATATTCTTGCACTAATGCTGCCATCAATCAATCATAGTCAGAAACTGTCTTCTGTAGTGTTTGTTAATTAAAACGATAAAAATATACAGTTGACTTCTCACAATTGCCAGCTTTGAACCCAAAGTTTGGTAGATCTGTTTCATAGATACTAGAAATGCAAAGGTAAATCACAGAACAAAGATGGGGATTGAATGGATTATCTAAAAGCCATCACCGACACAGTAAACAGAATAGTCAAAGGAAAATGCAGCAACGAAATCAAACCGTTTCCACAATACTGACCAAAATAGATGATTTTCAATCATACCATAGCCAAGAAGGACATTGTTGAGAGAAGCAAAGATGGCACACGCAAGAACATATTTCCTGGTACTTCTCCTTCTTTCTTCTTGTTGTTGCTGTTGCAGCAAAACATCATCGTTGTCCTCAGGAAGCTCAGAGTTCATCCTCTTATACTTGTTCTTTGCTCCCAAGGGGATTGCAGACAACCCCATTTCTCCATTCCCGTTTTCTTGGAACCCCATCTCCTTGATTCGGATCCCAATTGGACCGTGTGCGTTATTTGATGTTCAAACTTGAAAACTGTCTCAAGTTGGTAGCTTTAAGTTAGAGGGGTGCTGTTTTTGGTTGGACTGTCATAAGACATATTGGGGTCTCACCAAAGTCATGACCATGGATTTGGCCTTTGGATCTGAAGCTCAAACTGAAACTGAAAGAACAAAAGAATAAACTCCCGAAATTGAAGGGTAGGACTAGCTATTCGACAACAGGAACCAAACCCTTTTTGTCACGCAAGCAACTTCAAATCTCAAGCAACCCAACTTGCAAAGTTTCTTCTATATTTTTATTCCATGCATCACACTTCACAACGATTCAGGATTTGACCCCCCACTTTATCAATCTTAAATGGCGCTTTCAGCGCAACAAATATGTTTGTAACTTTCTGTGATGTACTCAAGTTTATTACTTTTATTTTAGAAAAAAAACTATAAATATATTTTAGAGTTTTAATGCTTATTTTTGGTTATTTTTAAAGAAAATTGACAAAAAAGAATACTTTAGATGTAGAAACCTGACATGTGCTGATTTTGGCATCATCGTATACTTTTACAGAAACTATGTCGGTCTGAACGCTTGTTCCTTGATAGCATATACTTTTGCATTATATAAATTATAAGAATTAAAATATGATAAAATAAAAATAAAGTTCACAATTAGAGCCGAAATGACAAATTGAACTATTTTGTGATAGTTGGAAGAGGAAGAAGAAATCGCCTTAATTTTGAAGCTGTCGTGGAATCTATTCATTAAATATAGGGTATGGCTTTCATCAAGGAGAAAAAAAGATGATGAAAGGTCGAGTAGTATTATGCATACATATAATAATTGCTGATTAAATTGAAGAATGATAATTAACAAGATATTTTTAATAATATTTGTATTGGTTAAATTTTATTAAGAATTGTAAGTTATGAAAAGTACTAATAAATTGTGAGATTCTAAATTTTTATAATTTTAATAAATTTAATTAATAATAAATTATTAAAAAAAAATTGACAAGAATGATTTCAAAATATTTCTGTTATTGATTTTGTTGTGAAGAAACTTTCTCTAACAAAGCACGCGTGGTTTCAAATATACTGCTTTGAACAATTCTAACAATATCAAAAGGAGGAAAATATGGTTTGATTGAAGATTTTTTGTTTTTCAAGATAGGTTTCTAGGCTTCTAAGTCTAGATGAAGATATTTGACTTTTTGCTAGAATAAATAATCTTGAAGAAAATTTCTGAGTTATGAGAACTCAAGACTTGTAGAATATTTTTGGTCAATTTTTTCGGCTAAAGAAATTATTTTGTGAGATGTTAAGGTTCTAATGTAATGATAGGACCCCATTCCTAACAATCTGGCAAAGTTTTTTGATTCAATTAGTGACTTTGCGCAAATTTATTTATTCATTCTAAAGTATGGTTGGTAACTAATAGTACACATCAACAATATGAAACTATAGAATTAGGCCAATTAGCATATACCAAGTATTGTTGACTTCACTAGACAGCTTAATTTATATAGGATAATATTTCTTTTAAATTGTCATCCCATCACCAAATCAAAACTCTATATAACTAATAAAAAATATCAAAACTATATATTTAGTTATTTACATATCTTAAGAATTCATTTGGGGAACATGATATAATAAAAGAATAAGATAAAATAAAATAACAACGTCATAAGATAATAAGATATTAGTATATAATTATATTTAATGTTTGATACACAAAATAATAAGCTGAAAATATTAAGATATAATATAAATTATATATAATTTAAAAAAATTAAAATTTTATAAGTCATGAAAATTATTGAAAAATAAATTTTAAATAAACTATATAATATTATATTTTATTTATATAACTTTTTTAAATTATAAAAATAGAAGATTTTAAAATTATAATTAGAATTATAAATAGGTTTAATTCCTCGTTTCCCCACTTTAGTCGCAAAGTTTGAAGTTGATCCCCACTTAGTTTTTTGATTCAATTATGTTCCAATTTTTTTTAAAATGCTTCTATCTATAGGAACTATGCACACATATAGAAGAATGAATGGAAGTCTGTATATTATGTGAAATGAATGAACGTATTTATACACAGTACAGAAGCAAAAAATGAAAGCAACTATCATATAACAGTACTAACTGTTTTAACTAATTAAGGTTCAGTTTTGACTTATTCCTAACACACCCCCTTAAGTCAAAACAGGTTTTACAACTCCAATAGATTGTCTCAAATACCTAAACCTCTCCCCTTTTAAGGCTTTGGTAAAGATATCTGCCAACTGAACCTCAGATTTACAGTAAACAATTTCAAGCTTCTCTTGATTGACTTGTTCCCTCAAAAAATGGAACCTAGTTTCA
>Ga0209589_1010419_pt1 | contig 13553 bp, 6 predicted proteins | sample CowpeawhiteBW_FD_187525 | JGI IMG/M metagenome (GOLD analysis project Ga0209589, IMG submission 187525) | Root nodule microbial communities of legume samples collected from California USA - Cow pea white BW (SPAdes) (version 2) | ecosystem: Host-associated > Plants > Roots > Nodule | place: USA...
TATATATCCAACCTCATGTAAAATCCATATAAAGATCATGTCAAACTCACAATTCACCATATATAAATCTCCCTTAATCATGTATATTCCCCCACATCATGTTACCACATAAATATTCATTCAAACATATGTAAAACACTCAAGATCAGTGAAGAAACCAAACAACGCACAATTCTCGCCAGTCCTTGCTTAGGCTGAAGAGTCTCGCTCAAGCAAGAGGTTTCCCTCGCTCAGGCGAGCTCCCTTCGCCTATGCGAGGGCTCGAAAAGAGGGAACAATAGCCTTCACGTCCTCTCGCTCAAAATATAGGCGCGTCGCCTGAGCGATAGTTCGCGCAGGTTCTAGGGGATAGCCTTTGATATTCTAGCTTGGGCGAGGCTGGCTCGCTTGGGTGAAATTATCAGGGTTCTCCACTGTTCTCGCGTGCACAAATAACCATCTCAACCAAATCAATATTTTTAAGCATGTTCAAGCAACAATAACAACAACCAATCATCTCAAACCCAGAAACAAAACCAAAACACCATAGAAATCGAAACAAACACTGAGCTCTAACTTTCCTTATCTGGAATGAGCTAGTTTAAGACCTTGACACCAAACAGCGGAGCACCACAGCTCTTAGGTGAAGATTACAGAGCTAGAAACATGAACAAAAGTGGGTTTATTACAAGAACCCTAACATTGACCACGAAATAATACCGGGGATTGAAAACTATGAGTTGGGGGAACACTTACGTGAGCAGAACCGAGGTTGAGCTAGGCTTGAATCCGATCAAACGTCAAAACCCTAACAGAGTGACAACTGCAGCTCTTAGAACAAAGGGGCAGATTTCTGAAAGTGAGTAAGAAAGTTAGGGTTAGGGCAGACTTAGGGTCTCGTTTCCTTTTGGGCCAGCCCTAGGCCCAACTGACTTTAGGGTAGCCCTTTAAATTAAGACAGCAGAAAAAAACCTAGGCCTTACATTTCCCTAGAAGATCTTATAAAGAAATAAATACATGGAAGTTTAATTTTATTATTTCATTTGCATGAATTACTTTCGATGTAATTTCATTAAACATATTTTATTTAATAAGTTAGCCCTTAATTATGGAACTTTCGGCACTAAAATAATAATAATTGATAGATGCATTATAAAATTTGAAAATTGATACATGATATTTAAATTTTAGGGTTAAATGTGTTTTTTTTTTCGGTTAAAATTGAAATTAGTCGTTGCTAGAAATTTTGAATAAATTTAGTCTTTTATTTTTTATAAATACATGTATTTAGTCATTTCAATCAAATTTTTTAAAATTTTTTAAAATTTATTTAACGTTTCAAATATATTTCTCAATTCAAATTAAAATGAATATGTATCCAACAATATAAATAAATTAAAATATTATAATAAAATACGTTTAAAATATAAAATAAATTTAATATAATTTAATTAAAAAAATTACATTTACATATCTCTAAAAATAATAGAACTAAATTAATTTTAAATTTTCAAGAAGAATTAATTTAAATTTTCGTTTAAAGTTAAAAAAAACATAAAACATATTTAATTCTTATATTTATTATTGGATTCATAAAATATAGTTAAAATGATTTAAAATAATTTTAATTGTTTAGTTGTTTCCTGGTCTTCTCAAGTGATTTATGTTTTATCATTATGGTTTTTAAGTGGGCGGGGCCCTGTCAAAACACAACCATAAAAAAATGCTGCTTCTTTTATTTGCAGACTCTGTGTGGCTATCACACTTTCACATCACACTCGCATTCTATAATAGACACCACTCACACTCAGTGCAAGTCACTGTTAAATTTCCCATTTTACCCACAGAGAACCATCTGAGTTATGAGCAAAACGGAAGGGCATAAGGGTAAAACAAAAGTTCCTCTTCACTCACCATAAAATCATGACCATCACAGAGTGTTGGCAAGTACCCTCTGTTCACAATGGCGGCCACCGCGTCCAGAACTCCATTTTCTGCTTCTTCCTCGTACTCGACCTTCCCCAAACGCATTGTCAGATCCACCATCCCTCTCTCTCACCCAGCCCTCACCAAGCCCTCTCACGCTCACCCTCTCGCAATCTCATGCTCCCACCCCAAGCCTCACGCAGCCACACCAACCGCCGTCGTCGTGTCGCCACCGGCCGCCGAGCCCTTCCTCTCGCGGTTCGCACCAGGTGAGCCACGCAAGGGCGCGGACATCCTCGTGGAGGCGCTGGAGCGGCAGGGCGTCACCACGGTCTTCGCGTACCCCGGCGGCGCGTCGATGGAAATCCACCAGGCGCTAACGCGTTCCCCGGCCATTCGCAACGTGCTCCCGCGCCACGAGCAGGGCGGCGTGTTCGCGGCCGAGGGGTACGCGCGTTCGTCTGGGCTCCCCGGTGTGTGTATCGCCACCTCCGGCCCCGGCGCTACGAACCTGGTGAGCGGTCTAGCGGACGCGATGATGGACAGCGTGCCGGTTGTGGCCATCACCGGGCAGGTCCCGCGGCGGATGATCGGCACCGACGCTTTCCAGGAAACCCCCATCGTGGAAGTTTCCAGATCCATCACCAAACACAACTACCTCATCCTCGACGTAGACGACATTCCTCGGGTCGTGAGCGAGGCCTTTTTCGTCGCCACTTCGGGCCGTCCCGGTCCAGTCCTCATCGACGTCCCCAAAGACGTTCAGCAGCAACTAGCGGTTCCTAATTGGGACCTTCCGGTTAAGCTCCCCGGGTACGCCGCCAGGCTGCCCAAGCTCCCCAGCGAGGCCCAGTTGGAACAGATTGTCAGACTCATATTGGAGGCCCAGAAGCCCGTTTTGTATGTGGGAGGTGGCTCTTTGAACTCCAGCGCCGAGTTGAAGCGGTTTGTGGAACTCGCCGGGATTCCTGTTGCCAGCACTTTAATGGGCCTTGGAACTTTCCCAATGAGCCACGAGCATTCCCTTCAAATGTTGGGGATGCATGGTACTGTTTATGCCAACTACGCCGTTGATAAAAGTGATTTGTTGCTTGCCTTTGGGGTGAGGTTTGACGACCGTGTCACCGGGAAGCTAGAGGCATTTGCTAGCAGGGCTAAGATTGTTCACATTGATATTGATTCCGCTGAGATTGGGAAGAATAAGCAGCCACACGTATCTGTTTGTGCTGATTTGAAGTTGGCATTACAGGGTATCAATAGGATTTTGGAGGATATGGGGGTGAAGGGTAAGCTTGATCTTGGAGCTTGGAGAGCAGAGATTAATGTGCAGAAAGAAAAGTTTCCTTTGAGTTACAAGAAGTTTGATGATGGGATTTCTCCACAGCACGCTATTGAGGTTCTGGATGAGTTGACAAATGGAGATGCTATTGTTAGCACTGGGGTAGGGCAGCATCAAATGTGGGCTGCACAATTCTACAAGTACAAGAGGCCTAGACAGTGGTTGACCTCAGGGGGTCTTGGAGCTATGGGTTTTGGATTGCCTGCGGCTATTGGTGCTGCTGTTGCGAACCCTGGTGCTTTGGTTGTGGACATTGATGGAGATGGGAGTTTCATAATGAATATTCAGGAGTTGGCGACTATAAGAGTGGAGAATCTCCCTGTTAAGATAATGTTGTTGAATAATCAGCACTTGGGTATGGTGGTTCAGTGGGAGGATCGGTTCTACAAGGCCAACAGAGCTCACACGTATCTGGGAGATCCCTCGAGGGAGGATGAGATATTCCCAAACATGCTAAAGTTTGCAGATGCTTGTGGGATACCCGGGGTTCGTGTGACGAAGAAGGAAGAGCTTAGATGGGCAATTCAGAAAATGCTGGACACCCCTGGCCCCTATCTTCTTGAGGTCATAGTGCCTCATCAGGAACACGTGCTGCCCATGATTCCCAGTAATGGATCCTTCAATGATGTCATTACTGAGGGTGATGGTAGAACTAGGTACTGATTGTCAACACCAAATATTCCCTCATGCTTGTTTTGTTCAATGTATAAAAGATAGTGCTTTTCTAGTTCCAGGCTTTGGCCTCTGTAGTAGTTTTTGGTAGCAAGATTATGTATTTCCCCTTTTATTTAACTTGTCATATGCAGTGGCGTCTATCCCCTGTTTTATGTACTGCAGCCTTTGGTTTTTCTGTAGTATCAGACTGAAAATGATATGCAAGACATACTATTTCTGTCACAAGTATAAGCAGAATCTATTGAAGGAAGCAGGATTCAATCAAAATGAAATGAAAACATGCACATTCCTCTTTTAACTTGTGGAGATCCTTACTGTACCTCGATCTAACTTGTCCACAAAAACTCCTCTGCTACCCGATCTTTCCTATAAAGTTCCATATACAACATACTTCTTTTGATGTCAGAAATGGCAAAGTTGGACTACTTATAGGAAATGGGTTCTGTGCATAAAAATGAAAAATCACTTTTTTTCCGTTAAATCATTTTCTTACAAATAGGTAAAATGTGGATGTTTATTGGATTGGAGAAAGATTGCATCAAGAAAGTCATGAACTTGACATTACAAAACAATATGTAATGACTTATCTTAAATTGCTTCACGTAAGATAGCTAAATGGCAATTGCTATTGATAACTACAAATTTAGTAATAATTGGTCTTTTTACAGTAAACCATGTAAACCATGTATCTAATAATAAATGCATTTGTTTTTTCAGTAAACCATACCAAAATATTTGTCATTTAGTTGTGGTTTCTATTTAAGTCTTCAGTTATTCGTAAAGCCCATTTACTTTGTTTTCTTCAAAAATAGGAATGGCGGAGTACCTTGACATTTAAATGGAGATTGTGAGTATTCTCAACAATTCTTAAGGTGGAAGTGGGGACATAATTATAACTAAGTGAAGTAATAAGATCACTCATTCAAGGAAAAAGAAAAAATAGAAGAGAGCATACGGGGATCCAGAACAAATGAGATGACTCAATCACGCACTCTTTAAGATTGTCGACCATGTCTCCCTTTTATTTAAGTAACTTGCTATTTATTGTCCGGTCTTTGAGTTGAATTATTCAAAGTAGTAAAAGCATAACAATTAAGTAACAAAAGATAATAACTGCAATAAATTAATATTATTTTTCTCTTATTAACTCTTGATAAGATTGGAGATTGACAGTCACAAATAATATACACATAGTAAACAGGTTCAAAATCTAAACACGTCTCTCCAACCAACCAACGGTTCGACAGCGAGTATTTTTCATTTATATATATATATATATATATATATATATATATATATATATATATATATATTTCATCATATTAATCTCTTTTAAGTTTTAATGACTATAAATACATTGAAATAATAATTCTGCTTATATCTTATATCTTAAATTATTTTATTATAAGTAAAGTAATAACATTATTTTTAATTTTTTAAAATATGCATAATATTATGTTAGTAAATAATAATATTAAGTTAATATATAAGATATAAGATATAAAAATTATATTAATTGAAACAAAGTGAAATAAACGAAAAAAGATTTAAAAATAATACTTGATAAACAGAAAACAATAAGAAAAGTAAACAGTTTTATAGAAAATATGTAAAAATAGTTTATAATTTTTAAAAATTTAACAAATAATTATAGTAAAAAAGTAAAATTAAAATTGTGAAATGTGAAAAAAAAGTAATTTTTTATGCATAATTATAAATTATTAAAACGTAATTTATAAATATTAATAATCTAAATGAAAACATTAATATATATATTTATATTTTTAAAATGATAAAATATAAAAGAAATTAATTCTTTAAATTATTTTTATTTCAACTTTATTTTGAAAAAAATATTTGACAAGTTAATCAGTTTGGTCCCTGTAAGGCCCACTTTATTTTCTGCCTTATGTTTTAAAGGCTGCCCCAAATCCGTTGGACCTAAGGGCTGACTAGGGTGTCAAGGCCCCTAAAGCAACTAAGAACCCTCATTCTGGTCTCAATCGCAAACAACCCCCTTTCTCTTACACTCTCCTTTCCTTTCAGAAGCTCTACTAGGGTTTGGTTCCTAGTCCTCTTCAAGCTAGCTCAAATTCATTTTCTACTCCATGTAAGTATTTTTACTAGCTCATATTTGTCCCCGTTAATCACTCTTCATATTTCCAGTTACGGTTTCATGGTAACCCCATTTCTTAGTTCTATTATGCTATTTCTTTCAGTTCTTTAGTTCGTTCCTAGAGTTGCTGTGCTCCGTAGTTGGTGTCGAGGTCCTGTGCTAGCTCAATCCAGGTAATGGAAGTTAGAGTCTTTAGTACTTTTTGTAGATCTACCCGTTTCCAGTCGCGTATCATGTTTTGTATGGATTATATGCTACTATGAATATGTGAAATGCCTAGTTATGTTGTGTGGATATGTATGCATGGATGTTGCAGGGAGAACAGTGACGAGATCGAATGTTTTCGCCCAAGCGAGCCTCTCTCGCCTTGGCGAGACTTGCAGAAACATGCTAGGTTCGTGCTCGAGCTCTCGCTCAGGCGGAGAGCTCTCGTTTGAGCGAGGTGACATCTCGCTCAGGCGAGAGGGCTCGCCTAAGCGAGAATGCATGGGAGCCTTAGCATGCCGCTGCACTTTTGGCCTAGGTGAGGAACCCCACCTTTGGGAGAGGGGTGGTCTCGCTCAGGCGAGTTGGTCTCGCTCAGGCGAGTTGGTCTCGCCTAAGCGAGCATTCGAAGAACCTCCCAGGACCTCTGTCACGATCTCGCCTGAGCGAGAGTCTGCAGCTTGAGCGAGGGCATTCCTCTCGCTTGAGTGAGGACTCCTAACTTGAGCGAGATCCACTACAGGCCACACTATTTTCCTCTAATGGTTGATTTTTGGTGTTTTGATTGGTTGGTTTATTTTATTTACAGTACGAAACATGTAATTCTGCATGAAATCTCTGAGGTTATGAATTTAATGGATGTGTTGGCATGATCTTGGCATGTAATGAGCGTGAAATGGTTAGTATTAAAGTGTCATGGTATTGGTATGAGTCGAAATTCTATATTCACGGATTGGGAAGAATGAGTTGGTATGGATTCAACATGGAATATGAATGAGGATTGGTTACAAAAGTTGGCATGAGGTTTATATGCATGATAAATATTACTCAATTGATTGAATATGATTGGTGTGTGGTCAGGACGTAATTCCTCGAAATCTCTAGGTGAGATTTTAGGTTGGTGCCTTAGTTGGTTGGGACGTAATTCCATGACTCCTGTTAGTGGGAGTTCATGGTGGTGCCCCATCTATATAATTTAGTAAGGATTCAAGGTAAGGTTGCATCCTGACGCTCTAAGGAGTCAGTTAGTCTCACATAGAGCGAACTGACTCTTGTGGTAAGAGTAGTAGGAAGCCTGAAACTCATTAAGGGCTAGCCTTGTGTGTGGGGGATTGAGACATTGTAACACTTAGCTCGGGGGTGAGCAGGGAAAAATCCACCACAAGTGCAAGCATCCGCTGAATCTGACTAAGTTATATGTATCCGGATGAGTCGAGTCTGAGACTTAGTGTATTGTTTGCAAGTCATGACATGATTGGTTAACATATATTCATTGGTCTATGAAATAGCATGTATCTGTATGATCATCAATTTATAACTTAGTCAGATCTAGCTTACCCTTTTGCTTGTTTGGTTGCTTTTATGTCGTTCTTCTACTTTTGCGATGATCATCAATTTATTGATGTGAGCAGATGCGAGAGGTACTCGAGGTCAACAGGTAAGGGATGATTCCACTGCATAGTCCGCTTGGACTGGATTCCGTTTATTTGGGCTTTTCTCTAGGGTTATGACCTATGTAGCGTCATACTTTTGGGTTATATTTTGAATTACTATTGACTCTTTTCTTTACTTGTCTATTGGCATCGTGGTGTGCCCTAATTCAATTATGTTTTCGTTGGTTAACTGTAAGGAGTAGCGACTTTACTCCAGGACCTTGTTTCCTTTACTATTTTGTGTAATGTTTCATTTAATTATATTATATTTTAAATGGGACGTTACGGTCCCTGTTTTTTACTCCTCAATTTGATTGAGTGACTCTCGAGTATTATGAACCACTATACCATTCTACCATTTTCCCAATATTAGTTAAATAAGAAAAAGTTAAATAATAAGATAGAAACGATTATTTATAAAATATTACATAGATACACTATTAAAAAAACTCATATTTTCTGTCAATTTTGTTTTGAAAACTTTTTCGTAGGAAATACTTACAAATTTTGTTGTGAAAAAAAGTTTGCAGGAAATTGCTACCAATTTTCTTGTAAAATATTTTGTATAAAACACTTTTTACAACAAATTTTATAAGAAATACTTGCAAATTTTATAATTTTGTAGGAAATGATTACCCACAAAGTAATTACTTGCTAATTAAAATTTTTAGAAAAAAAGGTAGAAAAAAGATTTTTTGTGTAAATGTTTTTAACAAATTTGCGAGAAAAATTGCATGTAATATGAGAATTTTTAGTAGTGATAATTTTGAAAGAATAATATAAGTTATTATTTATTTACTTTGAAATAATTAATTACTTATAAGTTTATAAGACTCCTTCAATTAACTCGTATTTATGTTATTTATTGATATTAATTTGTTAAAAGAATTATAATGTTATTCTTTAAATCAATATTTAAAATTAATCATATTGTTCCGCATACAATTAGTGTTTAAAGAGAATAATGATTACAAAATTCATGGTTATTCATCTTGTCCGATCCTAATACAAAAGTAAAAGCTTTTTCTCATTAATTTTCAACATTTATTTTTTTATTAAAAGTTTGTTCATTTATTGGGAAATATGTCAACCAGAAGATTATAACTTTTATAAAAAAAGGCAAAAGAATTAAAAAAAAACTTATGAATAGGGTAATTTCTAGGAATCTTCATACAATCAGGGCCAGGTAGAACATCTATAATCTCTGCACAGAAGGCCTGTGGTAAGTTTTTATCATGAAGCTAATTCTTGTTTTCTTGCCAAGTTTGCCATCCACAGGAGTCTTAATTCCAACAATTATGATGAAACCTATCATTTTCTTTAAAAAAATTATCCAAATAAACTCTAAAGTAGCATATCCATGTTGGGAAAGCGTTACTATTCTTCCCATTTAGATAATCTACTGTGAACTGCATTATTTGTGCACCATAATAAACTTTCAATCTTGACAAGACAAAAAGATACATCATCTTTATTCATTAGTGGCCACTTTTTCTCTAGAGTATTTGGAACCCAACATGACATAATAATTCTTTGACCTTCATACATTTATCATCCATTACTTTTTAGCCTTTTGAATATTTTGAAGGATGCTATGGTTGCTGATTGGGGACTTTTTTTCATCATGAATTAAAAAAATATTCAGGTAAGAGTAGTGTTTCAAACATTTACATAGACAAATACGTTTTTTTTTTTCAGGTTAAATTTTTTAAAACATTATAAAATCTATTTTTCCTATATAACCTCAAATTGCAAGCTCTTTGTTTTCAAAAGAAGCATAAATTCCTTTCTTCCTTTCTCTCCACTCCATCTCCATCTTTGAACCTCCACTCCTCATTCTCTGTTTGATAGTTTATAGAACTGAGACTGCAGGGTCGTTCCTCGCGACAAGATCTTCGATTTCTATCGATGAGTTTCTTATTTGGGGTAAGCCATTTTTTCTCGCCTTCTTCGATTCTTCTACGGTGCATGCAAGTATTCCTTGTTTACATATGTCTTTTTGGTTTCCATTTGATATCTCTTCTACTCGGTGGCTGTGTGAACACGATCAGATTGTTTTCCATTGTCTGAAGTCGAGGTTGAACTTTCGCAAGTTCAAAGATGCCTTGGGGTTCATAAAGTTCGAGTCTATATTCGAAGGTGAGGGAAGCTAGATTTTCACAAATTGCATGATGATTTTTCTACCAAATTTGTTATTTGCATGTTGAATCTGTTATGGGTACTGTTGTTATGATGCATAATGGGTGTTTTGATCCATGAGCTATTGATTTTATTCCTTATGAGTGTGAAGGGAAAAATCTTTAATTTTTACATGTCTTGAAGATGTGTATGTGTTATGAAATTTTGGGAATTTTGTTGAATGCATGTTAATTGAGATACATTTGTATTATTTAGAGGTTGTAACTGGTTTGGGATTGTTTATGATCTGGTATTATTGAGTTTGGTTGTTCTAGTATGTTGGGTAGTTGAAAAACTACAGATATTGAGCTTCTGCGTCGTAGTGAGCAAATGACTCGCCTAGCGAGTGCCAAGATTAATTTTGACATAGAGTTTTCCTTGCTAGGAAAGCAATTCTCACTGGGTGAGCAATCCTCTTGCTGGGCAAATGGGTTTTCTAGTTATGATTTATCTTAGAAAAGTTTGAATTTTCACTTTGTTCACTGTCGGATCAAGCTGAAAGTTTTATAGCAGGTCCTAGACTTATGATGTTTTTTTTACCGTTGTGTGTAAGACATTGGAAAAAAAATTAAATAAATATTTGTTTATTTAATATAAATGCATTTAAAAGGGATCTTTATAGTAATTAATGTAGAGAATTATGACAAGGAGCAATGGTAGCTCAAGTGGTTGAGCGTGTGGAGTGGTGTTGAGAGGACCTGTGTTTGAGTCTTGTGTATGCCATTAAGGTGAAGTTTTAATTAATTGATTTATTTTGTGTGCATGTGTGAACATGTGGCATGATGTCATAATTATAGATGTGCATAAAATGTCTAGAAACATGAATTGGAGTTTGAACCTCGACTAGCGTGAAATAACTTCCTTTCACATTTATTATTTTTGCTAAGCCAAGGAAATCCTAAAAAATAATTAGGCTAATAAGTGGGAGAAGGAGGAGAGTGGTGTACTGGAAGCAAGGAATTCGTGGGAACAGTTGGAGAGGGTTTTAGAGCACCAAAATTGGTGAGTGGTCTAGTGTTAGAGGCAAAAAAGGGACTCTTTTCATCAAGGAGGAAGCTTAGGAGTACTCATTGGAGCAAGGAAACTAAGTAAGGGGAGCTGCTCTTACATGGTTATTTTGTGATTGATGTATTTTAAGTTGTGTTGAATGCATGGATGCCTTTCTCTTTCGATTGTCGCTGAAAAAATCACGTTTCTAGGCTTCTGCCCAAAAATTGTTTGGCGGTGTTCTTGAACCGCTAGGCAATACATGCTTTTTGAACTAAGTTTCTGGGTTCTGCCCAGAAACTGCTTGGCGACAATGAAGGCTCGCCAGGCAACACGAATTGGATGCGTTCGTTGTCTACGATTTTGTGGATTCTATTTAAACGTGCACCTTTGATTTTGTGTAACTTCTTGCTTGATGGATGAACCTTTGCTAAATTCTACATGTGTTGAGTGTCTTTAAATTGACCAAAATAGGTGCAATTACGCTTTTTCTCGTATTTTTCGCGTGACAGGGATCGTAAGGCGGTGTTTCCTACCGCTAGGCACTAGGTCTCTAGTTTTGTTTCGCTAGGCGACAAGATATGGTCGCCGGCAAGATATAGTCGCGGGGCGACTACGATTTTTTGGTTTGCGTAGATTTTAGAAAATTGCGTTTTTCGGTTTGTTAACCGTATGATTTAGCTAAATTTTAGACAGCAGGTTCATAACATTTTGTTCTTTAGTTTGAACGGTGTGATACACATGATTGCTGGTTTGGGAAGTCTTTAAAATGTATGAATAATCTCTTGATAATTTCAAGAAACTACTAATGTGAATCTATGTATGGATACATGATCATGTAGAGTGCTAAATATTGGTTTTGGTGTGATGTATTGGGATAAATGAAGTGTGTAGGTACTGTTTTGGAAGCAAGTTCAATGTGGCATGAGTTGGAATCATGATTAGGTTCTTTTGTGAGTCTCCATAAATTTGAATGTTCCTTTGGATTAGTCACATGTTGAGAATTGGTTTATTGGTGAATGCATGTGTATCAATATAAATGAAAATTTTGCATAGGAGGTGTGAAATGCTATATTAATTCGCATTGGTGCATAGAATCATGTGCTTAAGTTGTTAGAGTGTTGCTTTATATTTGATATGAGCATCTATTATTCATAAGTTGAAATTGAATGCTAGCATGGATTTAAATGGTGGAGTATATATATGAATATATAAGGGTTGATGCATATGATATGTGGTGATCATTTTGAGCCATGTTGAAATGGGTAAACTAATGTTCTGGATTCTAGAGGTGTATGCCTTAGATGGCTAGATGTTAGGACCTTTTAGAGGTGCAAAAATTAGTAGTGTATAGCTCCTGTTGGTGTTGTTAGACTACCAGGTAGGGATGACAACAAGGTGGGGCGGGGACGAGTTTCGCTATCCCATACCCATCCCCGTCAAAAAAATTCATCCCCATCCCCATACCAAAACTCAACGGGTATCAAACTTTTGTCCCATCCCCATCCCCACCGGGTAACGGGTATAATCTCATACCCATACCCGTACCCGTTTTCTTACTACTTTAATATTAATTTTAATTATTTTTATAAAATAATAAAAAATTACGGTAAAGGAAACATAATATTATCAAATATTCAATATTAGGAGAATGATTGTTTCTTCGATATCAAATACTTTGAAATAAATTATAATTTTTTACATTTTAGATTAGAATACCAAATAAAATTTTATGAGAACCAAAACGTTTATTAAATTTGGAAACATTAATGAAAACTAGTTGATAAAATTTAAAAATATTTTAAAAAAATATATAAAAGGAAAAAAATATTCAAATTAAAATATATTTTAAATGTTTGTTTACTTCAATTTTTTAAATTATAATGAATATCTTTTTTATACACTAATAAAAGTTATAATACATCACTTGATCAAAAAATAACACAGAACAAATAATAAACATAATAAAATTTTAACATAGATCTTGTATCTTTTGAACTCCAATATATGTTAGATGGTGATAAAAAAATATTCATAGCAATTACATTAAATTTTTATATTGTAGTAAATAAAAATTATTTATACAATTATAGTGAAAAAAATTAAAGTATGATTGTAATGAGTTAGAAAATAAAAAATAATTAGATAAAATATATCGAAATAGTATTCTACATGATGAAAATAAACAAAAAATAAAAATATTAAAAAATTAACAAATGTGTGTCTTATAAACAATTTGGAGACTATTGGAAGGAATCGCACAAAGGAAAACAAATGTATAATTAAGGGTATGATAAGATGAAAAATATCTTAGATATCTCAGAAAAATTTTCAAATATCAACATATATACATTCAATGGTTGAGAAATAACAAAAATTGTTTTAGCAAAACAAAAGAGTTCTTCAAATGGAACAAAAATTAATAATAATAAGTAATTTTTTTTATATTACCTAGTAAATGAAAGGTTTATGCTTTTAACCACTTAAATTGAGAGTATTAAATATTTTCATGTGAAAGAAAAATATACAATAAATAAAAATATTAAAAAATAATAGAAACATTCAAATGTTAGAAATGCAATTTTTTTAATTGACATACATCATTTTAACATAATTACATAAAGGTTATGATAAGATAAAAAAGTATATTGGAGATGCAAATGAGTTTCATAACAAACCAAATAATTAAAAGAAATAAAAAATAGAAAGTATATAT
>Ga0209589_1010421_pt1 | contig 13552 bp, 7 predicted proteins | sample CowpeawhiteBW_FD_187525 | JGI IMG/M metagenome (GOLD analysis project Ga0209589, IMG submission 187525) | Root nodule microbial communities of legume samples collected from California USA - Cow pea white BW (SPAdes) (version 2) | ecosystem: Host-associated > Plants > Roots > Nodule | place: USA...
TATATATATATATATATATATATATATATATATATATATATATATATATATATGTGTGTGTGTGTGTGCTCGGAATTGTTCCATGCGTATATACACAAAAACAAAGCAATAGTTTGGTTGCTTGCATGTATGAGTCAGGAGCAGTCAACATCGTCACCGATTGCTATTTGTCACTTTTGTTCCTTTTTAAGTTTTAAGAAAATTTTTACTTTTGTTTTTAATTTTTTAGTTTCTATTTTTCAGATGAAGCTAAATTGTTTTTCATCGACTTCTTAACTCTCAATTAACTCTCTTTTTTTATTTAAATTCCAATCAGTTTAGTTGATGAAATTATTTCACTTTTATTATAATGATAGGAAAAAAAAATTACAATCAAAATTCTTCTTCTTATAACCTTAATAAATATTATACAAATTCTTCAGATTTTACACAGTTTGCGAAACAAATTAATTTTAAACCTTTAAAACAATTTATTAATTTTTTTAGGATCGAAAATTATATTTTAAGATAGTAAAGTAAAAGGAAAAATTAATTAAAAAAATGTTAAGTTTTCTCAATTAAAAAAAAAACTAAATTAAGCTCAACAACTTTGGAACACATATATACCAAATTGAAGAGATAAAAAAAAAAAAACGCAATCAGATTTACCTTACGAAAATGATCCAATGCTTTTTCTGCAAACCTTTGTTATTTTTATTATCATATATTCATAATAGAAAATTATAGCCATAATACACACACGTGTGTATATTTTTTTTTTCAAACCTTGTCATATGTTTTTCACGATACATAAATTAGAACAATTTTTATTCAAACTCGCGTCAGAAATGTTGGGCTTCTCCTTTAAGAATTGACCCGTGTTTGCATGGTTTTGAAAATTTACAAACATGAGTGACGAACTCTGAAATAACACTTTGTATTTTCAAAAACACCTTCTCTTGTGCTGAATTTAGCCAGCTAATAAGAACACCATAATTTGAAAAGTTGAATATTAAATACAAAGTCAAACACCAGAAGATGGTATCACAGAAGAAAATATTATAAATAAAATGACGAAGTCATAAAATAATAACTCTTATTGATATACACGATGAAACATTACAACGAAAGCAAGTACAACACAACCTTAAAGAAAAGTAATGAGAATTCCACAACATAGTTCTTAACTTTTGTAATGTCTAAATATACATATCCACGTCAACACTCAATGATTCAACAACAATTGAAAAAGGGGTTCGATAGTTCCGAACATTATTCTTTCACCCTTCACTCAAGAACGCATCATATATATCTATATATATAGTGTTATATATTATTTGATGATATAATAAATATAATATGAAAGTGTGGTGCATGAAGTTTAAGGGCACTTGCGTTTGCCACCACGAGTGGTTAAGCTAGCATAACAGGGACACATTTCTTGGTTTCCGGCGGTGCCAGGTGGCACGCAGTTGCAGCGTCTGCAACAAGTTCCACAAGCTCTTTGGCAGAGACGAGGACGAGATGATAAACGGCACCTCGCACCACACGCTCCGTTACAGTCTGAACATCAAAAAAATTGCAAATTAGTTAATAAAAAAATAGAACTATCAGTTAATTTTAAAATGAGTCAATTTAAAAATTTTGAACCAATTTAATCCTCGAAATATATAAATTTAGTATTTTTAATCAAATTTTGTTAAATTTATTCGATGTTTTGTACATATTTTAGAATTGTATTTAAGTTGTTTATATTGTTTGACATGTTTTTATTTGAATGTTAAGTCAATTATTGTTATAAAACATGTTTGAAATGTCAAATAAACCTAACAAAATTTGATTAAAAGAATTAAATCCACGTATTTCAAAAGATGAAGAACTAAATTAATCAAAGTTTCAAAATGAACTAATTCCAAAATTCATTTAAAATTAAAAAAAGATAAATAAAATTATATAAGATATAACTAATATCATTAAAATGGATCACCCTCATCCGATATATCATCCATTCAAGAGTATTGACTCTTTCATGGTCTTATTTTTAAATCCTCTTAAATCTCGATTTCTAAACAACGAAGAATATTCGGTAGACACATATATATGAATATAAATATACCTATCTGCTGAAGAAGAGAAGCCTGCGTTTGTGGTTGCACCTGCAGTTCCTCAAAAACCATGCAAAAATTAATTAGAAAGAACCTAGGCGAAACAAATGAAGAACAACCTTGGCTGTTGGTGTTGTGATATGATATGTTCGAAAAAGAAAGAAAGTGTTTGAATATTTATACCGATTGATCGGCATCGACGAGATGAAGAACGAGAAGCGAGGCGAGAAGGGAAGCAACTAGGAGTTTAGAAAGCGCCATGGATAAAGTTTATGTGTTATTGTTATTGGAATGAGAAGCATGAAGAGAAGGTATTTATAGTTGTGTGTGAGGTATGAAGAAGAAGGTGGTAAGTACTCAAAATAATAATAATAATTGTCATAAATGTGGGAATATGAAAGTGGGGCATGGTGATGTGGTGGAGCATACACGGAAATGGGGAAGTTCGCTTTGTGTTAGTGACTGGTGAAGGAAATTTGGTATCGAAAACTCAAAAGGGCTCTTCGAATCATCCAGAGAAATATCGAGATATTGATTTTTATTTTTTATTTTTTATTTTTTAATGTCTGTCTCTCATTATTGGCTATGATAAAAAGGGGTTAAGTGGGGTTACGTTAATTAGAAAATGGAAATTTATTTGCCTAAAGTTGGGCACCCATTGTAAAACGATGCAAACAAGTTTAGGTTTGGTTATGACGAGTCATTTCAAGGACACTGTAAAAAATTGGCGGCGTGTGGTTTTGGTCAAACCATGTGAGCTAAGGGCATCATAAGTTGGTGTTTTTTTTTAGGTTTATCGTATGGTTTTGTCGATGTACTATTTGTTTGGATATTATTGAGACGATCTCGATTAATTGAATCTCACAATACAATACATGAATATAGAATGTCTATTCTCTGTGTCATGTCAATGGAGGAAACATTTTGATTGTGATGTGTGACGTAACATTGCATCACATAATTTATGTTTATGTTGGTATAGTATGGTTCTAGCTAGGTTGCATTATTGGGGAGTCGAAAATATTGCAAAAAAATTGTAAATTAATTATTATTATTATTATTATTATTATTAATAAGAGAAAAAAATTGTGTTGGGTTTGAGAGATGGTGATGTGTGGAATTGGATGCATATAAAAGGTGTGTGTGTGGAGAAGGAAGAAGAAGTAGGAAAAGGATTGATGAAGAAAAGCTTGACAGCTGTGTGCGGTGGCAACACAGCTGGATTATGCTAAAGAAAATGAAAAACTATGATAAAAAATCACTTACCCCCACCCACTCCAAGATTATCAAGTACTTTCTTTCGTCGATTTATTATATTTTTCTGTTTATCTTTATCATAATACATTTAACTACTTAGTTATCATGTTAGTACGATTCATATCAAACTAGTTTTTTTTTTTTTTTTTTTAAATTACATTTTAATTTTAATTTTTTTTTTTTTTTTTTTTTTTTTAAATATACATTTAGATTTTAATTTAAGTTTATATTATGTTTTGTTTAATGTTAAAAAATAGATTTTAAATTAACGTTAATCTTACAAAATTAATCTGTAATACAACATGTGGACTATTTATATATTGTAAGATCTTTTTTTTTTCTAGTTAATATAGAATATTTAACATATTCACTCAATATTTATAATGAGGGTTCTATAGCATCTGATATAATAAGCCTAACAACAATAATTTTTCTTATAATGGATTGTATAATAAGTTTAAGAAACGATAAATTTGATACAATTCTAATATCTAGTAAATTTTAAATTTAATTCGATTTTTAAGATCAAATTTATATTCATTTGTATAATGTAAATTTATTTTATCTTTGTTTAATATAGATTTTTAACGTATAATTGATGATGTATAATTTATTTTTTGATAATATACCTCTCACAATCAATTTTAATAATTTTAGAATAAATTCAAATGTTATCTTAAAATTTTAGTTAAACCTAATTAAGTATGATAAAAGTGGTTTGTAATATATATTCTATTTTTTAAGTGATATTTAAAAATGGAGTGTTGTAAAATAAACATAATAGAAATTATATTTTGTTAAAACAATAATGAGAGTTTATTACTGTGTTAGTTTTAAAATATTATAAGTGTTTTTCATCTTAAATTTAATAGTTAATCTAATAAATAAACTCATATTATTAAAATTCATTAGTAATTTGATACTTAAAATTATTAAAATAAATAAACTAATACAAAATATGAAAATCACACTAATATAAAATTATATTTTAATAATCAATCACTATATTTAAAATATTGTTTATTTTAAGAGTTTCAGATATTTAAAATATTGTTTGCTTGTAGAGTTTAAATTCTTTATCACGGTTTTGTTTAAAAAAAATATTTTAAAAGATTAAAGAAAACGTGTATTCTAAAAATCAGTCCATGACAAATGATGGTGAATTGGGAATGGAATTCCACTTGTTATTTTGGGAGCGAAAACGGTGGTGTGGGGACAATAATATAAAGGTGGACAACAATGAATAACAAAACAGTATGCAAAAGAAAAAGATAAAAGGAATAATAATACATCTCAAAAGAAAAAACAGTGTCTTGTAAAGTGTATCTGTTTATTAAATATATGCCTAGTCAATTTTAGATTAAATATTTTGGATAAATTTTGGAATTAGTTCATTTCGAAATTTTGAACTAATTTAGTTTTTCATCTTTTGAAATATGTGAATTTAGTTCTTTTAATCAAATTTTGTTAGATTTATTTAACATTTTAAACGCGTTTCAGTAGTATATTTGAGTTGTTTATATTGTTTGACAGATATTTGCTTTAATGTTAAGTCAAATACTATTATGAAACACATTTGAAATGTCAAATAAACTTAACAAAATTTGATTAAAATGACTAAATTCATATATTTTAAAAGATGAATGACTAAATTAGTCTAAAGTTTCGAAATTGACTAATTTCAAAATTCACTTAAAATTAAGGAACTAAAAACATATTTAACCCTTTCAATTTTTTAAATATTAAGGAGTAAAAAATACAATCACAAACTTAAAAACTCTATGTTTCTATCAACATATAGAAATGAAGTTAAAACGATGAAATTAGTGTGTGTATATAAAGAAAATTATTTTATATTAATTTACAATATTAGAAAGGTGGTTACATGTATTAAAAAAAGTTATATATGAAAATAGAAGTCATTTGTGAGGCAAATTGAAAAGGGATTACATATCTATACGCAATTGTGTATTCTTAATTTATTATTTTGAATGCATTATTTTTACACGTTATCTCTTAAAACTAGTAATTTTCTCAGTCAATGTTTTCTATTTTTTTTTATTTCTTTTTACATATTAATGTTGTTCATATTAACATTCAAAAAAAATCATGCAATTTTCAAGAAAAAAAAATATTTTACAGTAATTTAATAAAAGTAATATGATATTTTTTTTCAATTGCAGTAAAAGAATAAACTCGAAATATTTAAATTCCCATATTCCTATACAAATAAGTTTATGTAAAAAAAAAAAGATAAAAACATTCTAAAATCTTATCTTTTCATAATATAATTTTTTTTAAGAAAATAAATTGAAAACATACATTTTACACTTTTTTTTTTCTTTTAACATATATACCTATGAAAGTATTAAAAATAAGTATAAAGTTATGTTTTACCAAACTTCACATAAAAAAAAAGTTTAATAATTTTCCTCGTAAGTTAAAAACTAAAATTTTAAAAAAGAACTGCAAAAACAGAACTTTTAAAACTAACTTGTACAAGAGATCATTTTAATTTTAGAGAAGTTAATACAACTTTTATTGATATTTTCGATTTTTCAAAAATCACAATTGAGAAGTTTAGATATACAAAATAGTTGACCACTTGTACATAGGCCTCTTCTTAACGTTTTATGAATCATGATAAAATAATAACTAAATAATAGTCCTTGTGTATAAATTTTTAAATTTTAATATATAAATTATGTTTTATAGTTTTTTCATCAATTCTCATAATATTTTATACTATTAATATATTGTTGTCTCAATAATCATCTACAAAATAACATGAAAATTTCTTAAACATCAAAGTTATGCCCAAATGACTGCTCCATACAAATTTAAGAATCATAAGTGCCTACGAATTAGAGGTCTTTATTCGGTTTAATTTTATTTTAGAATAAAAGATCATTCAAATTAATAAAAAAATTGCAATGTACTTTAATTTGATTGAAATTAACTATATAATCTGAATCAAATCAAACATTTATGTGAATTAATTAAATTTTTACAATTTAAAAATAATTTTGTTATATATGATTTGTTAAAGTATCATTCAATTTAAGACCAATAAACAAATTAATAAAGTAGTATTATGTTGTTATATAGTATGATATACTCATTACATAACTATAATTACAAATCAGTATTTTGAAAACGAACTAACTTTATAATACATTAAGTAAAATGTATACGAACTTAAAAAATATTTACTACAATCAGAGGTAACATCATATATAACCAAATTTGTCTCTTATATAAAGTTAAGCATATCAAATTCAAACAATTAAAATAAATAAATAAATATAATATATCTTATCCTTTGGTTTGGATTTCCTTTTGACTCCAACCAGTCAAGCATTTGAATTGTCTAAAACTTTTCAATCTTGTTTTCTATTTTAAAATTGAAAAGATTCGTTTTAAACATTTTCAATAATACAATATATTCCAACCCGTTAAACATGTAGTTATGATCATAAATTAAGATAATAAGATAAGGTAAATTAAATTACAAGTATTTTATATTATAATACGTACGTACATATCCGATATGTTGATATATTTATTTTGAAAATAATAAAATACAATACGTGAAATATGTATATTAAAAATTATATAATTTTTAAAAATATAATAAATATATTATTATTATTATTATTGTGTGAATTCAAATTAAAATTATATGTATTACCGTTGTTAATATAAAAAATTATAAATGATTGTCATCATAAAAAGACTACTGTTTGATTGATTAGATACTTCATTGATCAATATCAATACAATATCTTAAAGTATCGAATACAGATACACACTTGAAACGCATATGTGACTGAAATTAAAGTATCGGTGTATCATAAGTTTTACACCTCCACTACAAATTTAATATTTTACTATTTAAGTTATTTTCCACATAATATATATATTTAAAATTTTGACCTTATTTTACCAATTCATCAAATCAGACTCCATAACATATCGATACATTTATAATGAATACATAAAATATACGAAAAATATTATAGTGAACAATGCAATTGCTCACTCTACATGGTTGATCCAATTATTTGGTTGACCTAATTTCTTCGTAAAGATAATCTATTAAACTTGTGTAGCTATCCAAATTTAGAAATTATTCAGAAATCTGAAAATAAATTTGGAAATATTAGAGTGTTTAATTTACCTGTTCTGAACAAAGCCGAAGAACAAGGTTGCAACTAAGATAAGGAAGAAAAAAAAGAAGACAAAGATGACTGGGACAGGAACCTGCTCACACAGCTGTTTCATGAACATACTAATTTGTCCCTCATCAAATTAAGGATATTTTCACTATCTATGGATATTTTAAAAATAATTTTTATGATAAAAACAACACAATTTTTTTGATTTATTCAGTACACTAGATGTGAATAGAATATAATGTCAGTTTGTCTCCACACTATTAAAGATATCCTTTCAATCAAAATAATATCAATCCTATTACTTAAATTTCAGCAAGTTTATAAACTAGTCTGAACATTTATATGATATATAATAAATAAACTATTTATTTAGAAGACTTTTTAAATTTTTTTATATAATGTATAAAAGTTTGTTGAATCACACTACCAAAAAAACTCATATTTCCTAACAATTTTGTTATAAAAATGTTTTCGTAGGAAATACTTATAAATTTTGTCGAGAAAAAAATTTTGCAAGAAATTGCTACCAATTTTCTTGCAAAATATTTTGTATAAAACACTTTTCGCAACAAATTTTGTATGAAATATTTGCAATTTTATAATTTTGTAGGAAATGATTATCCACGAAAGAAATACCTATTAATTAAAATTCTTAAAAAAAATGGAAGAACAAAGTCATCTCTTACAAATTCTTTTAACAAATCTGCAAGAAAAATCTCATGTAATATGAAAATTTCTAGTGGTCAGTTACTTGATAATTCAAATCAGATTAATTTTTTTACGAACAGTGATAGATAAAAAAATATGAGAAATTCTATATAAAAAATGAAACTTTTTTTTAATCGAGGCTAATGTAATACTTTTACATCAGAATTCTTTTACACTTATTTGATATTATTTTTTAATCTTTTATCTCTTAATTTTTAGAAGTACAAAAATCAATTTTTGTATAGATCATTTTAAACAATTACTTCCTCCACCCATCAAACTTTTTTCTTCCATCCCATCAAAATGCTTTCGAAATATTTTCTGTAGAAGGACATGATTTTTCTTTCCCAAAAAATAAAAATATGGAATTATTTTTGTGTTCTGATAAATAAATTCTGGAAATGACAGGATACGGTGCAAGAAGTAATTACCATCATTTTAACGATCTTTATATGATCATATTTTGGACTCAATCGCGTGGCATGATTTGGACAGATGTGTTTTCTATGTACACCCCTTTTTTTCATAGATCCACGCATAATACTCCCTTTTCTCAATTTAGGCCCAATTCTAAAATCCATTTAGTGAAGTATTAGTGTGAGTATTTCTATTACCGGAATATTTTACTTGCAGTATAAAATTAAATTGATATTTTAGGTTTTTTGAATTTCTCCTTAATTTTATACTTTAAAATTTAAATTGTAGTATAAAAATCAGTGTTGGAATATACACCATCTCTTAACCTTCTGTACTAATTCTTTATTATAGTTGAGTACCTATATATTCATTCTTTACACGTTAGTTACTTCCTGACAAATTTTTGGACTAAATTTTTTTATAAAGACTTTTAACTAGTAACATATTATCTAGATTTTTCTATGTTTCTATTATTGTTACTTAAATAAAAATGTATAACAAATACGAGGTTTATTGGAATAAACTTTACTTAAAGTTATTCAAAAGACTAAAAGTGCTCAAAATGAATAAAATAATGTATTCTTAGGTTTGTATTAGTTACTTTTTTTTTATTATTACATGGAGAAATGATATTTGTAAATTGTTTTTCTTTAATGATTTATCTTTTTATTTTTTACACACAGCACCATTTTCATCCCATCATCCTTCCTCCTATGGTAAGTTTTTTATTATATGTTTCTATTATTATTTTATTTAAATAAAGATGCGCAATAAATGATTGATGAAATTTATGCTGATAAGAATTTGATGATCAAGAATCTGAAAACATTAAAAATATATTGTATTGTTTTTTATTGGTTTTTTTGTTATCCTTTATTAAACATTAAAAATATATATATATTATTGGTATTTTAAATATTTTTTTAATATATTTTAAGATGTCAAAAATTAATGATAATCAATGTATTATACAAACACAATAAAAAAAAGTAAAAAAAAATCAAATAAAGACGATCCGAATCCCACGAATTCAATATAACTAAACAATTGATTCTTACATGCAACAGGAGTTTAATCTATTCTAAATTTTGACTATTACATGCAAAATGAATTACAGATTCAGTCTAATCTAACTAACTTAATATAAAAAGTAAACTAAAAATGCTAACAACAACAAATCCTTATGAACATATATTATAAAGATTTATTCTTGCTTCTCTTTCTCAATGTCTGTTCCAATGAGCTGTTTAAGTTCCTCAACCATGGTAGGTTTTGATCGAACAACTTCAAGATCTGTCAAAGTTGTGACAGTTTCTTTTGGCAAAAAGCACTTTTCCCCCGCATACAACTTCTCTTGAACAAAGGGAGAAACAACCAGACCGTGTAGAATTTCAGAAGGAGGTGCTGCTTTATCTTCATGCTACAAATAAGAAAAAAAAACAATTTTTATATATGTATAAAATGTGTATGACATGGAGAAACAGAAAAACATGGAGTGAACAAAACATGCATACGCCCGAAAAAACAATGATGTTTGATAAGAATAATGGAGGTGAGTGAAGTTACCTCTAATGAGTTCATGAGTTCAAGCATTTCAACTTGAACTTGGAGGTACTTAACATACTTTGCAGCTGCATGAAGCATCTCAGCAGTGTTCATTTTGGTTCCACCAGGCACCAACTTACCAAGCTCTTGTGTCTTATTCGTAATCTTTCTTCTTCTTTCTCTTGCGGCTACACTCTGTGGAGATATGGTTCTCTCTTTATTACCCTTCTCCTCGCATTGATTATCCATAGAAAATAACTGCTGTTGTTGTTGTTGTGTCTCTTCTGGTTGAAAAGAGTAGCCATTAACAAACCCTTCTGGTGGTGAAAGCTCTTGTTGTTCGTCGCAGAAGAACTTTTGGCGTTTTGGGAGAGGATCGTAATATTCTTCATGAGTTGGGAAGATTTGATGATGAGGGAGTGAAGTGAAAGGATCAAAAGGATCAAAAGGAGAGTGAATATCTGAAGGACAGAGAAAACCACCGTTTGGGTCAATGGTGTACTCAAAAAGCGCGTTTGAAAGGAAAAAGCTTTCATCTGAGTATGGAAACAGGTGCTGGATATTTGGTTCTTCTGCCATGGCTTCGTTAAGGAGGCTTGCTTCTTCTGAATCGGAGATTTGAACAGTGTTCCAATCGAAAAACTTGCTTAACGACATCGTAACACATCAATCTGCAACATGATGCAACAAAAGTTAAAAAACATAGAACAGAAAAAAAAATGGTGCAGTAGTTAATATATATATACATGCATGCAAAGCGGTTAAATATGAAAAATAATGACATAAGACAGAGGAATGTTTGGATGCATATACGTATATACGTACCTGGAGTATCTTTGAGAGAGTATAGACATGGGAGAGGAAAATACGATGATGTAGAGTTGTTAAGTGTGTGAGAAGAAAAACACTGTATGAAGACTTTTATACGGAAAATACGAAAACTGATTCTATCCTCACCTGCCTGTTGCTCCTTTGTTGGTGGAGAGATTTAAGGAGAAGTTGAAAGCGGTTACATAGGATCGATTATTATTACCATTTTTTTTAATATTTTTTTTATCCATTCCGTAATTAATATGTAGTATTTTATTAATTTAAATTAATATTAATAAATATATGGTAATAATGTATATTGAAATTATCTAAAATAACTGATCCATGTATCCATGTATTATATAATGATAATACATTATTGGGTAATATTGTAGTTTTTTATTGAACATATTTCAATTTCATTTTTATATTTATATCAAATTTACATACTTTTATCGAAAAATATCCAAAGGGATTTTTTACGAGTTTATTTCAAAGAATAGCGTTGAACATTATAATAAATAGAGATTTGACTTCCTAATTGAATCTCAACTTACTTTTTGCAAGATAAAATTTGTCCATCAATATAAGAGAATCAAATTCTTATAGAAATTTTGTAATTAAAAATGTCACACCAAAAGGTCGAAATACAATTCTTTTAAATCAAATTCTGACCTGCACGGAAAATGTTCTAATTAAGATTCAACACAAACAAATGAAAAAAAAAAATCTAAACTTTTCAAAATTCAATCTTACATAACAGTGAACATTATAATAAGTAGACATTTGACTCCCTAACTGAATTTCAGCTTACTTTTTGCCTGACAAAATCTCTCAATGAATATAATAAACAAAAGAAGATAAGTCAACATTATTGTCATCGTTACAACAATAACATAATTTAATGATGTCCTAAGCGATATCTGAACCTTAAAAACAGAATTATCTTTCTCATTGCTTCAAATCCCTCTTTGTCATAGCCTTATCCACTTCTAAAAAGCAAAATAACACAATTCAAGTAAAATCCAGACAAAAAAAATTTACATCTACATGTAAATCAAACAGGAATATAACAAAACCTAACAGAGAAAAACTAATATTGAGATCGAATGTGTTAGGCTTAGATTGTAAGGCCCCTTTTTTTTTCTGCTTCCTTTTAAGAGCTGCCCTACAGTAATGGGCCTAAAGGCCGGCCCATAGGATAAAAGTCTTTCATGTTGCCCTAATCCCACACCCACTTTCACTCTTTCAGAAATCAGCCGTCACCCTTCTACTCCGTGAGAGAGAGCTCTACTAGGGTTTGGAGTCGTCATAGCAATCGTAAGCTCAGCCTCGTTCTTCCGTTCCACCTCGCAAAACTGTCCCGTGAGCTATTGATCTTCACTGTTCGAGTGTCAACGCTGTAGCAAAACTAGGTACGGGAAGTTAGGGTTCGAGTTATATTGTTCATGTACTGTTTACTTGAGATTGGTTGTTGTTGGATGGATGAATCATTGTTTTGGATGTGTGGAGTTCTAGGCACGATTCGTTGGTTTGGAATAATGCATCTGTTGCAGGTGAACCAGGGCGAGAACTGTTAATCTCGCCCAGGCGAGTCGGGCTCGCCTAAGCGAGTCTGACGAAGGCGACTTGCTTGACATTTTGAGCGAGCGAACCACTCGCCCAGGCGAGAGGGATCTCGCCTAAGCGAGATCCCGCAGTGGTTCCTGTTTCCTTGTTTCAAGCCCTCGCCTGAGCGAGACTGTCTCGCTTGAGCGAGACCCCTCAGCCTGAGCGAGGTGCTGGGCGAGACAGTGTTGTGATTGGCTGTATGTTTGTTCCTAAATGATCTGTCTTGGTGGAGTATGATTGTATGATGAATGATATGTATATAATGGAGCATGAGGTATGTTTGGCATGATTCATGAATTAGGTATGACGGGTTGGGTATGTTATTGGCATGTGAAATGAATGAGAGGTTTGGAACTAAAGGAACACGTTAATGATATGAGATGAGGCCCTAGATTCATGGGGTGGTGATGATCAGATGTATGAATCTAAAATGTGATGTGTATGAGGAATAAATCTCAGGGAAGGGTATGGAATTGCAAACATGATCTTTGGTATTCTCCTACTGTTGTTTTATGAATGTTGGTCCGTGTCAGCGTATAATTCCTTGGGGTCTCTAGGTGAGACCTCCGGGGTCGCGCTTCAGTGGTCGGGACGTAATTCCATGGCCCCTGTTAGTGGGTGTCCATGGTGGTGCCCCATCTGTATAACTAGGTAAGGATTCAAGGTAAGGTTGCATCCTGACACTCTAAGGAGCCAGTTAGTCTCACCTAGAGCGGACTGACTCCTGTGGTGAGAGTAGCAGGAGGCCTGAAATCCATTAAGGGCTAACCTTGTGGTGAGGGAGATTTGATTCATCGTAACACTTGTATTACATAGCTCAGGATCGAGCAGCTCAGGGTCGAGCAGAGGTATCCACCACAAGTGCAAGCATCCGCTGAATCCGACCAAGTTATACGTATCCGGATGAGTCGAGTCGAGTCGTAGTGTATTGAATGAAGAGTC